>Ga0194045_1000044_pt1 | contig 33318 bp, 20 predicted proteins | sample JunL6211m_MetaG_FD_161686 | JGI IMG/M metagenome (GOLD analysis project Ga0194045, IMG submission 161686) | Anoxic zone freshwater microbial communities from boreal shield lake in IISD Experimental Lakes Area, Ontario, Canada - Jun2016-L626-11m | ecosystem: Environmental > Aquatic > Freshwater >...
TTTCCTGTCGTATCTCGCCTTCGATATACAAGATGCGAGCCCCACCTCCGCGCACGTTGAGAAAGACAGTCGCATCGTTATTCTCATCGACCGCTTCGCCAGCAACGGGTTCCGCTCGAACGACAATCTCGTAGGCACCTGGTTCGCCTGGCGCAAGAAACGGCAATCGAAAGGGTAAGGCTTGATCGGATTTCGTGGGACGCACGCGATCGACAGCTAGCTCTCTCGGTGGCTTGCCGGGCTGTAGCATGAGCAACTTGACGGGCAGTTCCCGATTGGCAACTCCTCGGCATCGCAATATGCCGCGAACGTTGAGCGGGTTCTTGGTGAATACATCCATCTGCTCCGGCACCTCTTCTACCGAAAGGTCCTGAGCGTTCTCGCTGTCGCTTCTTGGGCCGACTCCGACGATGTACATCGGCACATCGATCTGTGCAAGCCGCCTCGCAATCTGTTGCCCATCGCCACCCGAGGGTGAGTGCGTTTGAGAACCATCTCCCATCCAAATCACTGCGGATAGAGGAGATTCAAAGGGAGCTGACATCAATTGATTGAGAGGCCCGCCAATATCCGTTGTCACACCTTCAGGCCGGTTGGGCAGCGCATTCGCGACGGTCGTCAGAATGCCATCGTTGCCGACTCCCATCGGTTTGAGCAATGAGTCGTAGGTAAAAGGGATAATGTTGGTATCCTTGCCAAACGCTTCACGGTTGTTCCAGAGCTGTTCCCAAATGAATCGTTCCGATTCCCATCGAGACATCTTTCCATCGCCCGACGGCAACTGCATGCTGGCAGACGCATCAATCAGGACAGCAATGGTTCCTCGCGGCGTGTTCTGGCGAGTAAAGGTGAACCCTGGCTTGAGCAATACCAGAAGCACAATCACGCACATCAATAGTCTCAAGCCCCACAAGACTGCGGATTGCGTCCGCGTCACTTTGCCCGTTTCTCGCACCAAGGATAGAATCACCACCAAACCGATGGTTGCACCCAAAACCATCCAGTAGCTTCCGAAGATTGGTTCAAGAGTCCAGTCCATCATGCGGCCGTCTTTCTTGAGGATGCATAAAACCGACTGGACATGGTTTGTTCGGCCATGATCATCATGACGAATATCATCAGCAAGAACGGCGACAGGTCGCGACCGTAACGGCCTTCGCCCAACGACGATTGAACTTCGTCGCGTTCCTTTGCAATTCGGTATGAATCTTTACCCAATGCTTTGTCCAGCATGGCCGGAATCACACGTTCCAGCGAAACATCCTGCCGGTTCACATTGACGCTAAATCCTCGAATGACCGGACCTTGGGGACGCAATCCTTGAAGACGGTAATGACCTGGGTAGCGTGTAAACGAAAAAACCAAGGACTCCTCCGACGACTCGACGCGAGTGTCTTCGCCGATCGGATTATACAACTTGTAAACTTGTGGAAACTGCAATGCATTGTTTTCGAGAACGGCGGGCTCATCGACCAGGTAGTTGAGTTGTTGTTTGTTCCAGGCCGCCAAATATCGCACCGATCCAAGAAACAATGCGAAACCAGGCCATTCGTCCGAGAGCTTGCTCCAAACTCGGGCCGGCTCAAGGTTTGGCAAAGCGAACGTCAGGATTCGACCTTGTTTTACGAATTGCTCGACCATAGCTGGCTGATCGCTATTGGTAAATCGCATTAAGACAGAAGCGTTGTCCGACAGTTCCTCAATGTCCCAATGTCGAAAAACGGTGTATTTGAACCACGGGATCTCTTCGACCGGTTGCTCGAAAATACTCCAAATGGGATGCGTTTTGATGGATGGTATTAAGCTCGTCGATAGATCGCTTCGGGCACGTCGCGTCAGTCTTTTGACTTTCCCAGGCAGTAACTTGGCTAATGGGCTAGCCATCATTTCATCGGCAGTTTTGAAGCCCGGTCCAAGTACGATCATCAGTCCACCGCCTTGTTCCGCCCAATTCGCAACTCGATCTACTGAATCGGCGGTAATGTTGGTCGGGTCATAGAGCACAATGCTCGAATAACGCGATAGATCCGAGGTGGCCAATTGCGCAGTTGTTTCCAGTTTGACCATTGGCTCGCTTTGGCGAACCTCTGCTGCCTCGTCCTTGTTCGTACTTGCTTGAGCCTCGGAGTCAATCGCCGCACATACTTGCTTGCCATCTTCGTTGTTGTCGGCAATCACAAGCGTTTGACCTTGAGTGCGAGCGTCAATCGTTAAGTAAACAACATTATCGACTTCTAACGGATCTGAACGAGAGATCTTGAGCTGGGCATGATTTGTTCCTTCGACAAGCTCCTTCAGCGTAAACTTGAATGGAACCGATCCGCCATCAGGGACTTCGATCAACTGTTTGTCCGTAAAGCGAGGGGCCGGGATGGTAACCTTGCCATCGCTGACCTGCAGTGACCTAGCGACATTTTCAGCCACCAACTCCACCGTCATTTGCGCTTTGTCACTGCCCGAGACCGAGTGCAATTCCGCACTGACGGTCACTTGAGAGCCTGGAGTCGATGTTTGTTGACTGAGTTTGAATTCGCTTATGGACCAGTTCTTAATTTCCGCAACGGGGACGCTTACATCGATAAGCTGCAACAAAACATTTTCGCCAACGGTACCCTTTCCCTCTTCATCGCGCGCCAGCTTGGCAGCGATATCCGAGGATTCCGCGTTGCGCCAGGCAGGCGTGGTCAAGTCGGTTAGAACATAGATCTCTCGTCGCTCCAATTCGGACTTGCGCAAAGCATCGATCGATGCGCTAATGCGTTGGGGCAAGTTCGCCGCCCGACCCTCCACAATAGTTCGATCCAGAAGTCGATTGGCAGATATGCGATCTTGATTTAATCGCACTCCTGAATCGTTGTTGACAATCGCGATCTGGCTACCGACAGGCAATCGATCCATCAACCAAAGAGCCATTTCTTTGGCAGCATCCAGTCGCGTGACGTTGTGATACCGGTAGCCCATGGTTGGCGAGGTGTCGATGACGACCGCCGCGCAAATCGGACCCGACGCGGTCGGCATCAGGACACTTTGTCCGGTGGAAACGGCCATGCCCAACCAGGTACCACTAACTCCCCATAGCACCAACGCAATCAAGCCGGTGATGGCAGTCATTGCTACCGAACGATTCGAACCAAACGAAGTTAACGCCGCCGCCGTCGCAACCAGCGCCAAAATGCCGATCAGTCCGATCATCAAATAGGTCGCAAACATATTGCTTTGCACGCGAGGTGAGGCAAATGCAATCGCGAGCAAGGCCACCAACAAGATCCGCAGAGTCAAAAGTATCCAGCGTTTGATGGACCACCCGCGTTGTGCGTTGATGGCTGTTTGGCGGACGAATCGGATCGCGGGAAACACGATCGGCTTGGGCTGTCGACGGCCAAGCATATGCAGCACGATGGGAATTACTGCGGCAAGACCCCCCAACAATAGTGAAGCATGCAAGAACGTCATTTCGCGCATCGGCTCCCAAGTCTAAAAGCGATTGCGGCGGCTGAGCAGATATTCCGTGATCGCTTTGTCGTACGGCATACTCGTATCGAGCGGAACGTAGTCGATGCGGCTTTCGTTAAAGCCTCGTTTCAGGTCCTCGCGGAACTTGCGAATGTTCTCGCGATATTCCTGGCCGATGTCGTCTGCATTGACACTGAGTGATTGGCCCGTCTCTGGATCGCTTAGCTGTACCAAGCCATCGAATGGAAAGCTCACTTCCGCTTCGTCTAGCACATGAAACACGATCACATCGTGTCCGGCATGACGCAGCATACGGATCGCATCGAGCGTCGGCTGAACGTCCGCCAGTAAATCGCTCATGAGCATCACCAGCGAACGATGCCGTAACATGGCTGCTAATTGTATAATCGGGCCGCGAAGCTCGGTTTCGCCAGCCGTTTTGAGTTTCGTCAACTGGCTCAATATGGCCGAGAATTGCCCACGTCGAGACCGAGGAGGAATACTGCCTCGAATTTTCTTGTCGAACGTAATAAGCCCAATCGGATCCTGTTGCATGAGCATCAGGTACGATAGCGCTGCGGCCAAACAAACGCAGTAGTCGAACTTAGTAAGCTGTTGACGGTAGGTGTAACCCATGGACTGGCTGAGGTCCATCACGAGGTAGCCGGTTACGTTGGTTTCCGATTCGAATTTCTTAACGTAGTACTTGTCAGTCTTTGCGTACGCAAGCCAATCGATGTCTTTCGGATCATCTCCATGCGAATAGCGTCGATGCTCACTGAATTCAACGGAAAACCCATGATAGGGACTCGCGTGCATGCCATGCAGAAATCCGCGGACGACCATTTGAGCTCGCAAATCCAGGCGTTTGATTTGCGAAGCAAGTTCGGGTTTCAAGTATTGTTCGACAGCAACCATGCAAACATTCGATTCGTGAGTTTTGGATCCGCATTACCTTCATTCTATTGTATCTGCTAAAGTAAAAGATATGGATAGGAGAATGACATCGCGTCGTTTTTCAAACAAAATCATGTCTCTACGTTTCGGACCGACCATGACTATTGCTTACTCTTGCTTCTCCAAGGCGATTCGAACGCCGATTTTTCTTGCGGCATTCCTCTTCTTGCCAATTCCCCTGCACGCCCAAGAAAGTTCACCGCCCCCTGGATTCACCGCACTGTTCAATGGCAAGGATCTATCGGGTTGGTATGGCTGGTCCACTCGCGATCCAAAACAGTTGTGGGAAATGTCTCCTGAGGACCAAGCGAAAACCAAAAAGGAATCCATTGAAGGCGGTACTCTGAACAAGAAGGGCGAACCCACCAGCGAGCACATCAATGCACACTGGAAGGTGGTCGACGGAGAACTCGTCAACGACGGACTTGGCCTGTATTTAACATCCGACAAAGACTACGGCGATTTTGAGCTTCAACTCGAGTATAAGGCGTTGCCAAAAGGGGACAGTGGCGTCTATTTGCGAGGCATTCCGCAAGTCCAAATCTGGGATCCAACGGATAGTGATCCAAACGGTCTTGGACGCGAAAAAGGTTCGGGAGGTCTCTGGAATAACTCCAAAGGTGCGCCAGGTAAGGATCCGCTCAAGAAAATGGATAAGCCTTTCGGTGAATGGAATAGCCTCAAGATCACCATGATTGGCGAACGTGTCACGGTTGTGATGAACGGCCAACGCGTCGTCGATGATGCGGTGCTTGAGAATTTCTTTGCAAACCAAAAGAGTGGCTATACAGCTTATGCAGCGCCGACAGCCGAGAAAAAAGAAAGCAAGACTGACAAACAACCAAACGGCGTCATGCGAGATCCTGTCTATCCCAAGGGTCCGATCCAATTGCAAACACACGGAAGCGAAATTCGGTGGCGAAATGTTTTTGTGCGCGAGATTGGTACGGACGAAGCAAACCGATTTCTAGCAGCGCGAGATGGGGACGGTTTTAAAGAGCTGAATAACGGTCGAGACCTTTCCGATTGGAGAGGAGCCGTCGCAAACTACGAAATCAAAGACGGAGCGATTGTGTGCAAAAAAGGAAAAGGTGGCGACTTGCTCACCAAGGACGAATATGAAAACTTCATTGTTCGCGTGGAGTTCCAACTTCCACCTGCAGGCAACAACGGTATCGCGCTGCGAACTCCATTGAATGGTCATTCGTCCAGCGACGGACTTGAAATTCAAGTCATCGATAGCGATGGCTATAATGCTGCTCACCCAACGGCTCCGCTCAAGCCGTTTCAGTATCATGGTTCTCTCTATCATTGCGTCGGCGCCAAACATGGATATCTGCGTCCAGTCGGCCAGTGGAACTTTCAAGAGATCGAGGTGCGTGGGCAAAACATCAAAGTCACACTCAATGGGACTAAAATCCTGGATGCGAATATCGACAATTTCGATCGAAGCCAGATCGAGACCATTCCAAAAGGCCTAGACAATCGAAAAGGCCACATCGGTTTCGCCGGCCACAGCGATCCGGTCGCCTTTCGCAGCTTTAAGATCAAGCCGTTGCCAAGCAATTGAGGCCGTTCCAACGGCTCATCTTTTCGTAAAGCATTGAGATTCGCTTGAACCTGAAATGGCAGGGAGATATAGTTAGACAACCGAATCCGTTTCATTGGTTTTCGTGTTTGACGACCATGACGGGTGTACTGGGAGCCTTTCTAGGATCATTCTTATGCGGTATTCCTGGCTGAAAATCTATTTAGCCTTTGGGTTGATTTGCGTTTGCTCTGACAAGATTAACGCCCAGGATGCAGCGAAATCAGCCAAAAAATCGGCGGTTGGCGACAACTCCGATTGGATCGCGAGCGCCAAACGCATCTTGGAAATCGGTGGCGAAGAGCAAGATACCGCAGAACTAAAAGCCAAAGCCAACAAGGAATTGGTCACCCTCAAACCCTCGATGGAAAGTGATCCACGAGCGGTTTTTGCCTATACCTTGGTTGCCATGGCTGGAAAAAAGTGGGACTTCGCTCAGGAATTCTCCACCGAATTATTGAATCGGCACAAAAATTATGTTCCGGCACGTGTCGCCAAAGCTCGAATGCTGCTGATTCTCGATAAGAAACTTCTTGCAATCAATGAGCTTGAGATCTTGGCGAAGGGGTTAGGGTCACCCGCATCCGTCGTCACACCCGAACAATTGGAATCCGCAGCCGGGTTTCTTGGACTGGCAGTTGGATACCTTGAAGGTCCTGGCAAGGACGCGGCCGTAAAAGCGACAAGTCTTAAAGATTTGATTTCAACGACCGACAAGATTCCACAGGCTCTCCAGGAATCGTTTTCAACGGCACGCGCAACCATTGAGGAGGAGTACCGGATGCTCGTCGAGAACGGCGAAGAAAAGCTTGAGAAACTTCGCGAAGACGAGCGGCAAACTTCCGAGCGAAAGCAGGCAGAACTAGACGCCAAAAAGGAGAAAACGAAAGAAGAAACGGAAGCTGCGAAAAAGAAACTAGAGGCAAACTTCGGACAAGCCAAGTCAACTTGGGACAATGCCTGGTCAAAATGCAAAACCCTTTCGCAAAATGCAAACGTCCTACAAATGCAGAGGAACCAATTGATAGCCAGTCAATCCCTGCTTCGACCACCTGTACCGGATGCCAAAGGAAACGTCGATCCAATCGCGCAAAATCGCTACCAAAATGACAAGCGTCAATTGGATACTGCGATTACGAATCTCGATTTCCAACTGAATCAGTTGTCTTCACAGTATGACGTCGCCAACCGCAATGGAATGATTGCCGAGAATCAAATGAATACGATTCGCCTTCAGGCCGAGAAACTGGGAATGACCTTTGCCATGCAAACCGAGTCCTTTACTAAGGCAGAAAAGATGATTCGGGGCAAAGACAAGAAAGAGCAATCATCCAAGAAAGCCGAACCGAAACTGTCGGGTGCCCAACTACGCAAAGCGAAAGCGTTCACAACCTACGACGATTTCAATTTTTATAAAGAACAAAACCTCCTTATCGATTCGTTCCCAGCCCCAGCGCAGTGACCCACCTGGCATCGTGCCGAACGGCTTGGATCTGGTCTCTCCGTCAAGCTTGGTCTCTCCGTCAAGCTTGACCTAACGGCATCATGCGATCTGGCTTTATGCGTTAACCAATAAAGCCGTCGATGGGGATCATGCTTACGCCATCCGGACCCAGCAATGCATTTTGGATCGCCAGGAACGACCGAAGCAGATTCCGCGGTGCTTCTGGCATGGGATGGACGATTCGCAATGTATTCCGTGTCACCTGGATTTCGCCCGCAATACCTTCAATTCTCAAAAGACAGCGTGTTGCATTGTGATCGTATTCGATTGCAATGCGTTCGTCTTCGAGAGCTTCCAGCGAATCGATGATCGCATCCAAATCGACCGGCTGCTGGGTCGTAAATTCAACTGTCGTAAAGACGCCTTCGAACAGGGAAGCAAACGCGTCTGAGAAAATTTTCTCCGAATCCTTGATCGAATCGATGGTACGATGCCAAACAACTTTGGCAGGATTTTCCGCATCTTGTCCGACGCCAATCGAGTAGTTGAAATAAGGCGTAATGATGGTGCCAGTCCCATCCCCTTGGTCCGTGACTCGGATCTCGGTGCGCTTGAATTTGAACGCGCTCTTTAATTGCTTAAAGATGGAATCAATGTCTTGGCTTACTTGCTCCTGCGCAAGTTTCGCCACAAACGTCTGTGACGAGATGTTGACGCGATCCGGAATCGCATACCCCTTCTTGAATCCGGATAGCCCCTTCACACTTGACGATTCGTGAGCCCAAAAAGCGACACTGCGGATAAGTCCCGAATATGGGTTTGAAGTCGCTTTTCGGTCTGCGAAGATTTCGGCAAACTCCATCAAAACAAAGTCATTCGCTTGACTACCGTAAAGACATGGAGTTTGTTGCTTTTTGCTCGAAAAGGTGGTTGTCAAAGTGAGAGCGATAGCTCGCATTAAATGAGCCTGGAGCAACGAGCATGTTAAACGCGATCCGTCGACCAAGGCCGACGGTATTTTGCCATCAAAACCTTCCATCAAATGATGAGCCCAAATGCCGCTTTTGAGTTTTCGACTGGCGTGGGATATCTCGCTCGGTTTGCACGCAGCAAAACAGACGCAGTTCGTACTCGTTTCAAAAAATCGCTTGAGCTCGGTGTCGTCAAACCACTCGATATTGGTTTGGGTGTCGATCATCCCGAAGGGCTTCTCACTGGAATCCATCAAGAATACGATTTGTTTGCAATCGGATTCTCGGAATTGCGTGAGAAGCCAGTCGAGTCGAATGGTCGTATGGTCGAGGTCATGGCTATCGCTGTCGGTGCAAGTCAAATAGTTAACCGAATTTCGCGAAAAGGAATGACCCGCATAATAAACGACCAAAACGTCGTCATTCAGGCAAGACTTAATTGCTCGGCGAACCCGGGATTCGATGGCAGTTTTGGTCGCTTGCTCATTGATGAGTAGAATGCGATCCTCGGGCGCGAAATCATGTTGTTCCAGGACTGCCGCCAATCGGACGGCATTGGATTCGGCGAACGAAACACCTTCGATCCTTTTATCGTGGTACTTTTCGAGGGCGATCAGGATGGAGAGTTTCACAGTGGATGGCTAAGAGGGAGCTTAGGCTCGCGTTCGAAGTTTCACGAACTCGACATGGAACTGGCCGCCTAATGGAAATCGTATTGTAGCACGTATGCTTGCTCCGCTTGCGCTAACCTGCGCACAATTCAAATGCAGTGTTGCGTTGCCCAAGATCCCAAAGAATGACCCAACCCAAAAGAATTACCCAACGAATTACCCAACAGCGATCCACCCACCCTGATGTCCGATCTTGTGAATCATGCCAGCTGATTTCGATCGTCGGATGTGGCAAGCGGTGTGGGAGAGATCGGGGGATTCGATATACTCAAATGTTCTGGTGGTGCAGCGGTCGCCGGGATTCACCACCTTGGCAAGCTACGTGGAGAGCTTAAGTTCAAGCCATTCGAGCTCGGTTCGATGGAAGCAATACCCAACCAAACCAAACTCTGTAGAAAGAAATGCAAGCATGATATCGATTGATTTGTCTGGGCGTGTGGCAGTGATCACAGGCGGTATTCAGGGACTTGGAAAAGCAACCGCCACAATGTTGCAGCGAGCCGGTGCATCGGTTGCGGTTAATTACTTCGACGATGAAAGCGGAATCAGTCGCCTCAGAGCCGACGAAGTAGCGAACCAATGGGGTGCCTCTGCGTTGGTGATGCGTGCAGACGTCCGAAGCCGTGATGATATGAGAAGTTTTTTTGACGCTGTTCAATTGAAATTCGGACGAATGGACTTCCTCGTTAACAATGCGGCAATTCTGCGAGATCGCACTATAAAAAACTTGACTGACGAGGAATGGGATAGCGTTGTGGACACCAATCTCTCCTCGGTCTTTCGAGTCTGTCAAACCTCGCTTCCCTATCTCCAAGATGGAGGGCGGATCGTAAATATGGCGTCGATATCCGGCGTGGTGGGTTTCTACGGGCAAGCCAATTACGCATCGGCAAAGGCCGGCATTATTGCGTTGACGAAGGTTTTGAGCCGCGAGCTTGCATCGCGACGAATCAACGTCAATGCGGTTGCGCCGGGTGTTGTGCTTACCGACATGGGGGCTTCGATACCCGAGACAGCCCGCCAACAATTATTAACGCAGATTCCTATGAAGCGATTTGGCGAGCCGGAAGAAATCGCATCCGTAATCCTGTATTTGTGCAGCGAGCTTTCGTCGTACGTGACAGGACAGACCTTGCATGTCAATGGCGGTTGGTGGGTATAAAACCGTCCATCTCGCGACTATAGCGCAAACGCATCTTCCTCAGCTTTGTCGCCGTAGAGCGGCATGTAGCGGTAATAGACTTCCAGCATCATCGTCGCCATGCAGGTGATGTACAAACGCCCGCCAGAATCGGCGCCATGAGTATCCGCCCAGTACCAACTGCCTGCCATGTGGCCGGACTTCTCCTGCGACGCGACGAGCTTGTCTCGCATTCTAACGTTCCATTTCTCCCACTCAGGTCCGCCAACTTGTTTCATGACCTGAGTTGCATAGTAATTGTAGTACGTGTTGTTTGGGCTAGGTCCGTCTTTGCTGAATCGTTCGACTGCAATCTTGATCGATGGATGTTCTTTCGGAAGGCCAGAGTACATTCGGCACAGGACGGCACAGGCGGTTGTGCTCGAATTGTATCCAGCGTTATCTTTGACGGAACCATGGCTGTAGTGATAAAAACTACCGTAGTCGCCCCAAGACATCTGATCCAAGAACGAGTTCGCTTTGCGAACGACATTCAAATCAACGGACAGCCCACTCATCGCGGCGCTCTTCAACGCCATCATTTGCCAGCCAACCACGGAGGTGTCGCCAAGTCCTTGGGGTGCGTAGTGCCAACCACCTGTGGAAGGGTTTTGAGCATAGGCAAGAAAGTTAACACCGTTTTGAGCAGCTTCCAAAAGTGCTGGGTCTTGGGTCATTCCGAATGCTTCGCACATCGCGATCGATGCGATGCCATGCGCGTACATGTCATCGTATCCTTGGCCTCCACCGCCGACATACCAAGAGCCAAGCCCCTTTTGAAACTTCATGTTCTTAATCAAGAAACCAAGGCCCTTGAATACCGTCTGCTTGTATTCGCCCTCCAAATGGGTTTGGCCAGCTCCCAAGAAGCACATGAGTGCAAGCCCTGTTGCGGCGTTCTGGCTAAAGCGACGTTTACCTGCGTGGTCGCATTGCCCATTGCAAACGATGGAGTGGGTTAAACTCCAAGCTCCCGAATTGGGATCTTGGTGAGCGGCCAGCCATTTGAGAGCCATCGACACCGCTTTCTCCGTGTCGGACGTCCCACCGTACTTGCTGAGCAGATCCCGTTTCGTTTCTTTGGATCGACTATTCAGTGCGGCTCGCATGGCCGCGTTTGCTTGGGCCGACAATCCGCTCTTGGGAATCAAGCTTTGGGTCATGCTCGTCATCTGCACAGCTGGCATGTTGGTAGCAACTACGTCTCCGAAATCCATTTCAACCTGCGCTTCAGCGATAGTTGAGTCGACGACCGGGGACGCAGATGCCGTGTCCTCAGTCTCACTCGATTCTAACTCGGATGCCATTGCCTCATCTGTTGCGAACTCCTCCAGTGCTTCGCCGTCGTTAAGTGACTCCGACGAAACCAACATCAGTTTCAGTTCTCGTTTGATCGGCTCGATATTCCACGCAGCGAGGATGAGAATGACTCCAACATGCAATACCATGCTCACAAACCAACTCGGTACGGCAGCCCACCATCCAACTCGTCGAATAACGCCTTCGTTCGGCTGCCCTAACAGCGAGGGCAATTCAAGAGGAACTGTGGATTTGGCGGTAGAGCCGAGTGGTTGCGGAAGCGGCGTCCGTGAATCCGTTTTTTCGGATTCGCTGAATTCGGGAAGCTCAGTTCCAAAGCCGTTGACTTCGTTCGTGCCGATAGACATAACCATCCAAGCTTTTTTATCGAGGAGAATTGACCTGTCGTACGGACTCGCGAGGAACGTTTGAAAGGTCGCTGCCTGATCGTAGCAGACAAAAATTCAATGTGTACTCAAATTGTATGCAATTGGCAGTTTGAAATCTACCAACAAATTGGGAGGCACGCCTTGAGGAACCAACGGATTGTGGTCCGCCGCTCGCCCTAAAGAAGCACCGAACAACTTCTTTTCCAACCAAAATCTAAATTTGCGGATCCGCAGGCCTCGAACCGACTCGGAGGGTTTTGGCTAGATTCGACAACTGTAGCATTGTGTCACAATGGGAGGAAAAGACCATATTCTGTCGGATCTCGTCATTAAGCGCACGCCCGCCAACCAGTAACATGATTCCTTTGGGCAGACTTTTCGCGAACCGTGCATATTCGCCCAAAAATACATCGGTGTTTTCGATGTACGTGCTGCTCAGCCAAAATATCTTGGGCATGTGCTTGCGAGCAGCGGATAGCATGGTGCTAAAAGGAAGGTTAGAACCAAGGCCAATCGTCCTCCAGCCAAACTCGCGGAAGACAATTTCAATCACTTGCGAAGGGAGCTGAGTTCCATCCCCTGACGCGGTTCCCCCCATCGCGAGCGGAGCAAACCCTTGAGGCTCGGGTAGCAGTCGACGAAGCTCGTGAAGCAAACGGTAACAAATATCGCAGGCTCTTCTTTCTTCGTAGATTTCGAGTTTTCCATTCTCCCATTTTTCGCCAATGGATCGAAGTGTCGGGCCTAATAGTACGTCCGAGACGGTAGCAATTCCCCCGTGCATGGCGTACCATGCACTTAAAATCCTGCGGCAGGTTGACTCATCGCCAGCAATCAAAGCAGTCTCGAATGTCGCCTGTAACATTTCCTTGCTCAAGGCTCCTTGGTCGCTGATGCGATCAATCCCAAGTGGCTGTTCGAGCCCTATCGCAGAGGGTTGGACGACGCGACGGTTCGTTTTCTCAAGAAAATCCAGGAGGAACTCGAGAGGGATTCGGCGATGGCCCCCGACAGTTCTGTCCGTCCGTATGACACCTAGGTCGCACCATCGCTTTACTGAGGACTCGCTGACTTGCAACGCGGTAGCAACTTGTCTTGGGGTAAAATTTTCGTCCAAAATGCACCTAAAGTAAGCCAAATACGTTCAAAACGGTCAATCGACCTGGGGGTTCTGATTGAATCTCCCGGAGTCCAAGCCGCCCCAGAAAAAGAGTATATGGTGCTCATCCATGATAAATCAAGCAATAAAATCATTGATAAATTATCGGGATGTTAGCAAGCTCCGCTTCGGACGACTTCGGCGAGAAACTTTAAACAACGACTTGATCACCTAGTTAACATTCGGTAAAAAACAACGGGTTGAACGTTTTGAACGATATGGGCGGGTTAGCTGCTCAGACAAAGAGTTCTACCGACCTGAATTTGGATGAGCCTTTCCCTAGGTCATCTTATTGGAGACGATCATGGCCAAAGTATTGCACCCCACAGCATTGAGCCAACCATTAACTGGTTCGCCGAAGCGGAAATCTCCAATCTCGAAGACGGCGAAACCTGCAAGAAAACCTGCAGGCGTCAAATCGCTGAAGACGTTCAAGAAGAAAATCGTTGAAGAGCAGTTCAGCCACTTCCTCCAGCTTTCTTGCCCGGAACAAAAGTCGGCGTTGGACTTGTCTTTAGAAGTGAAGCGATTGCTCGCCCAAAAGGTTGAGTTCATTGCCAGTGAACGCTTTTCGGAACCTTCGGCGGAAGGCGAAATTCTGGGAGACATCTTTCTTGGTACGGGAATCGAGCAATCTCCGTCCAAGGCATCGAAAGTGGCTGCACTGCCGCCCCATTTGGCCCGCCTTTGCGAAGCAAAGCTTCTGTCGCCCGACGAAGAAAGAAGTTTGTTTCATCGGATGAATTATCTTCGTTTTCGTGCAGAACAACTGCGATCGACATTGAATATTGAAAAGCCCCATTGCTGGAACCTTCGTCGGATCGAGGGCTTGTTGAAAGCTGCAGATTGGTACCGAGATTTCATCGTGAAGTCGAATATGCGGCTCGTCATTTCTATCGTGAAAAAATTTGTCAATCTTCAAAACGGATTCGATGATTTGCTGAGCGATGGAATCATTGCATTGTTGCGGGCAGTTGATAAGTTTGACGTTGGTCTTGGTTTCCGTTTTAGCACGTATGCTACCCAGGTCGTACGCCGGAATTCCTATCGGCGCGTCATGGAGAAGCAAGCCGAACGTCAGCGAAATACTGGCAGCATCCACGAAAACGGCATAGATATCAGTGACGATCAAAAGGAATCGTCGATGAGCGAGTCGCGTTGGAATGAGCTTCGTTCTAAGTTGTCGACCATGCTTGGTGATTTGGACCGGCGAGAGAAATTCATCATTCGTGCAAGATTCTCGCTCGGTGGACACCGCCGCATTCAGACGCTACAGCGACTCGCGGATAAACTAGGCGTGTCGAAAGAACGCATTCGCCAGTTGGAAAAGCGTGCTCTCGACAAACTTCGTGGTATGGTTGAATTGACTCCGCTTTCCGAACCAGACGTTTAAACCATGCCTCTCTTCGAGCGATCCACAGCTATCCTCCAAGATCGCCAAGAGTTATTCGAGTATCACGCCAATCCGGGCGCCATCGATCGCCTCATCCCGCCCTGGGAAAAAGTATGCATTGAACGCCGCAGTGACTCGCTCGCTATAGGATCCGAAGTCATTATTCGGAACTCGATTTTCGGAGTTCCTGTTCGTTGGCACGCCAAACACACACAATTGGATGGGCCAAACAGTTTCCAAGACGTACAGCTCTCCGGACCATTTCAGAGTTGGGTTCACGATCATCACTTCGAAAACGTGGATTCAAAAAACTCAATCCTGCACGACCGTATTCAATTCGAGATGAAATTCGGTTCGCCGGGGAAACTGGCTCTACCGATCGTCCAATCTAAACTTGATTCGATGTTTGCCTATCGTCACTTGACGACTCAAGCGGATCTTAAGCTACAGGATTTTCTCGAACCGCATGTCTCTGGTCGTAAGCTTCGCATCGGTGTCACCGGTAGTACCGGGATGATTGGTCGGCGATTGGTCGACCTCATTTCTGTCTTTGGTCATAAAGCAGTGTGCATTCTTCGCAAAGACTCGCGGAACGAGTTGTTCCCCTTGTCCGCGTCGTCTGTCGTATGGGACCAAACAGACGGATTCAGCGATATGGACGCCATGTCCAATCTGGATGCAGTCGTGCATCTTGCTGGTAAAGGGATCGCTTCGTCGCGGTGGACCCAATCGGCCAAGCAATCGATTCGGGACAGTCGCGTTGCAGGGACGACCGCTCTGGTCCGCGATCTTTGCCGATTGAAATCTCCGCCGAGAGCATTCGTTTGCGCGTCTGGCGTTGGATGTTACGGAGAGCGAGGCGATCAAAACCTTGACGAATCCCAACCCTTTGGCGACGACTTTTTGGCGTCACTGGCGCGCGACTGGGAATCCGCTGCCATGGAGTTCAACCGCTGCTCAGGCAACCGTGTTGCGATTGGGCGATTGGGGATCGCGTTGCATCCGCAACAAGGTGCGTTAGCAAAAATGCTCTTACCTTTTCGGCTGGGGCTCGGTGGTCCGATTGGCAATGGTCGGCAATATTGGAGTTGGATTCATGTCGACGATGCTGCGGCGGCATTTCTCTTTTTGGCCGTGAATCTTAAAAGCGAAGGGGCAACCAATTTGGTCGCACCTGAGCAGACGGATAACCGTACCTTTGTTCGAACGTTGGGACACGTCATTCATCGCCCAGCGATACTTCCCGCACCTGCATTTGCATTGAGGATTCTTTTAGGGGAAATGGCGGACGCAATGCTCTTAACAAGTACGCGAGCGGACTGCAAACGATTAACCGACGAGGGGTTTCCTTTTCGCACACCTAAGCTGGAAGCATGCCTTCGCCATGTTCTTGGATGTTTCCAAGAGTAGACCGTTTCAGTCGTAGTTCGAATGCGCTCCCTTGGCCGAGAACACTGCGAACTTTGATGTCGGCAGAGATGGCCTGAACAAGATGTTTGACGATGGCTAACCCGAGACCGGTCCCACCCGAATCTTGGCTTCTGGCTTTCTCAACACGATAGAAGCGTTCGAAGATACGATCGAGATCTTCAGGCGGTATTCCGACTCCGTTGTCTTCTACAATTAAGTTAACGAAGTGCGTTTCCATTCGCGTCGAGACCTTGATCCAGCCACCGGGTCGGTTGTATCGGACAGCGTTGCTTAACAAGTTTCCAATAATCGTTCGCAGCGACTCAAGATCCGCTTCGACGAGGCAGTTCTTGCCGACGCCAGAAGCATCGATTGCAACGTTCTTGGAGAGGCCTATGGTGCGATGTTCTTCGAGGCACGTTTTGAGCACATCTTCTAGCTGCAGGTTTCTGAGCAAGGGCTTGTCCGGTTGGGACTGTAACTTAGTTAAATGGAGCAAATCTCGAATCAAGATGTCCAGCCGATTGGCCTGCTCGCTAATCCGTTCGACAAATCTGCGACTGGCATCTGCATCTTCCAGGGCTCCGATGAGAAGCGTTTCTGCGTAAGCCTTGATCGCCGATAACGGAGTCTTGAGTTCATGCGAAACGTTTGCCGTAAAATCGCGGCGGGCGTTCTCAAGTTGCTTGAGTCGGGTTTCGTCCGTGATGGTTAACAACACACCATTCCGAGCGGTGGGTTCGAGCAAAGCATGGGGCTCTTGAAGAGGCTGTGCCCGCAATCGCAATGTTGTTTTGCTCAACGGTAGTTCCAATTCAATCTCTTGCGATTGAGGCTCGAGCGAGACTTGTTGAATGAGACTGACAACGATTGGGTGCCGAACGACTTCCACAAGCGATTGGCCGAATTGAGTCGCCTCAGATAACTTGAGTAGTTCCCGACCTGCTCGGTTGACAAATAGAAGTTTTAATGATGGGTCAAATGCTACGACTCCGACCGGCATTGCCGACATCACGCGGGAGGACTGTTCCGCAGACTGCTGAATGGTTTCAAGCCGTGCACGCATCGATTGCGAGGCACTTCGAACGATTTGCGAGATCTGCGGTTCGATCGACTGGAGGGTTATCGTGTTAGGGAAGGCATCGCTGGCTTGAAACCCTCGATCACTGTCCTTTGCCCACTCGGCGAGCAACTGCAATAACTGTTTTCGACGATATCGCGAGGTGGTGAGCCAAACGCCCGCACCGCAACTCAGCGAACATAATCCGATCCCTAGCAACCAATCGAAAAAATGCAGCCCGTCGATGTCTTGAGGTGAAAATCTCCGAATGACGGTGAGTTGCTTCAAGGGTGAAAACAATGGGTCCAATTGTTTTGTCACTTTGAGTCGCTGATAGTTGTTGGGTTCGTTGCTCCAGGCGGTTTGAATGCTCTCGGGTACTTGCTCCTTGGCATGGGTTGCATCGAAAAAATCCGGCGATTCTAGCCAAAGGATCTCGCCATTTTTTCTTAACGCTTCGATCGAAGTTTGTGACACTGACGTGATCGATTCTATGCGTTGCAGCGCAGGAGTCGCCGCAGCCACCATTCCAATACGACGCATTGCTTCAATAGCGCTCGAATCGGCGATCGCGAGAGCTTGCTGAGCGGATTGCCAACGTTGACGATGGCTCTCTCCGAGAATCGCCAGAACGATAGCTGCAAGGCAGATTCCGGCAACCAGTGACCCCACCAAAACAGGCCAGGAAGCCGAAACGTAGTTACCGATCGATTTAGGTTGGCGAGCAAGCAATTGGCTAACAACAGCAAATAAAGTGGTCAGGAGTCCGGGGCAATCCGATTGTGACAAATGTGTCATTAGGGACAAATGTGTCATTAGGCGAGCAGCATCTCGCCTTGTCGATGCGAACGTCTCAGATTTGACGAAATTGTACCATCACCCTTCCCGAATAACCCGGTCTACGAATTTGTTGGCTATAATTCGGGGGAGTTTCCTCTTCAAGTTTCGGAATTATTTTATAGAACGTGCAGTAATGAAGTATCTCTTGTCTGCGTCAAACGGCATGCCCGTAAGGGTTGGTGGTTTTGCAAAAATCCTTTCGTGCTGTGTGTGTTTTGCCTTGACATTTGGGCCAAGTCGAGCTTTTTCCCAGAGCGACTTCCCCGAAATCTTCAACACCGAAGCGGCCGGCCAGAACCCACCAACAGCAGCCGAGATGGTCAGCTTGATCGAGCTTCCGCCGGGTTTTAACGCGACCCTATTTGCAGGAGACCCCGATGTTCAGCAGCCGATCTGTATGGACTTCGATGATCGAGGTCGGTTATGGGTTGCTGAGAATTACACCTACAGCGGTGGACCATACGAAACGAAGTTGCGAGATCGAATCGTCGTCTTCGAGGATACCGATTTCGATGGCAAGCATGACACTCGCAAAGTGTTTTGGGACAAGGGCTTCATGCTCACCAGCTTGACCTGGGGATTCGGTGGAGTTTGGATCCTTCACGACGGGACACTTTCCTTCATTCCCGATAAGAACGGCGACGATGTGCCGGACGGCGAACCCATTGTAATGCTCGACGGTTGGAGCAAAGAATGCGGACATAACTTTGTCAGCGGTCTCATCTGGGGTCCGGACGGCTGGTTGTATGGTCGACATGGAATCGTAGATACGTCGTACCCTGGAGTCCCTGGAACTCCGCAGTCCGAACGTCCCGCTATGAGCTGCGGCGTGTGGCGTTATCATCCCATCAAGAAAACCGTCGAAGTGGTTTGTAACGGAACGACCAACCCGTGGGGGTTGGACTTTAACCCGGACGGCCAGTTCTTTATGACCAATAACGTGCAAGGGCACCTTTGGCATGCAATGCCGGGCGCCCATTTCAAACGAATGTACGGCCAGGACTCCAACCCTCATTTCTATGAATTGATGGACATGACGGCGGATCATTACCACTGGGATACGACTCGCAAGTGGAGCGAAAGCCGAGATGGAGTCGCAAGTGATTTAGGGGGCGGTCATTCTCACGTCGGTGGGTTGATTTACCAAGGAAGCAATTTCCCTCAAGAGTATCGCGGCAAGATCTTCATGTGCAACACGCACGGTCGGCGTTTGAATGTGAATCGGCTTGAGCGTTCTGGCAGCGGATTCGTGGGTAAGCGCGAGCCCGATTTCATGATGGTGAAATCCCCTTGGTTTCGCGGTGTCGACATCAAATCCGGCCCCGAAGGTGCTCTCTACGTTTCGGACTGGTCGGACAATGGCGAGTGCCATGATCATGACGGAATTCACCGTACTAGCGGTCGGATCTATCGCATCGCCTATGGAAAGCCAAAGCCTTTTAAACCTAGCCCTCCGTTGAATGATCAGACGAGTGCAGCACTTCTTGAATTCGCAGTTGGAAACGATGCTTGGTTTGCTCGGCACTCAACTCGCATTTTGCAGGAAAGGCAACAAGGAGATTCCCGGCTTCGCGATCCTAGGCAGGGCCCGGATGGGCGTCCACTACCTCTTTTGTTGGCAGAAGCACTCGGATTAAACAGCCAGGACGACCTGCGTCGTGAGCTGAAGACTTCGAATCTGGAACTGCTTGAACATGCGGTACAGATCTCTTGCTATGACCCAGAACGTCGCAAGGCACTGCTCCCAGATCTCATTCTATTGGCAAAGCAAAAGCCAGCCGCCAATGTTTTGTTGGCCTTGGTATCCGTTTTGAGACGCTTTGATTCAAGCGAACGACATGAGTTGGCCAACGCGATTTTATCACAACCGGAAAATACGCGAACGATCGCCGCCGATCCGAACTTGACTCTGATGACTTGGTATGGCATCGAACCGATTGTGAAAACCGTCACGGAAGTGCGTTTGCTGAATTCGATTCCCAAGCTCCAGCAGTTTGCGGTACGTCGTTTGGCTTATGAGATCGACAAAGACATGTCGCTCGCGGATCAAGTGTTGACGTTTATTTCAGGCCAAATTTCGCACGACGATGCGGCCGCAGCCGAACTGTTGAACGCGTTTCGAACGGGGTTGGCGGGCCGGGCACGCGTCAAAGCACCAGACAATTGGACCAGCATCGAAAAAACGCTGAGGTCATCAAAAAACAAAGAGGTCCTGTTTGCGATCGATGCGTTGGGTGTCTTGTTTGGGGACGGAACCGCCCTCGCGGACTTGCGAACATTAGCGGGGAATGCGAATTTAGATTCCGTCACAAGGGAAGATGCGATCAAGGCGTTGGCTCAAGCCAAGGACATTGAAGCTGTCGAGACGTTTTACAAACTGCTGGGAGATCGTGCCGTCGCCGATGCTGCCATCCGAGCCTTAGCGAGCTTCGACAATCCAAAAACCGGCAAAGAGCTCATCAGTCGCCTCAGCGGACTGAAAGATGGCAATCGAGGTCTGGCATTGGATACGCTCTGCAGTCGGCAATCGTATGCGATGGAACTGATCGATGGAATCGACAAGGACAAAGTAGATGCTCGCGATTTGTCGGCGGCGCAGGTTCGGCAACTGCTCGCCTTTGGAAACGAACGCATCCAAGCGGTTCTTGAGTCGAAATGGGGAGTCCTCCACGAAACACCGCAAGCCAAACTTGAGACCATCGATCGCTGGAAAAATGAACTCACGGGCCCAACGCTAGCCCAGGGCAATTTGGAAAATGGTGCGTTGCTGTTCAAGAAGTCTTGCGCGAACTGCCACAAACTATATGGTGAAGGGCAGTCGATCGGGCCCGATCTAACGGGTACGAATCGCACAAATCTCGACTACCTGTTAATGAATATTGTCGATCCGAGCGCCGAAGTGCCTAAACAATTTACGACGTCGATCATCGCCCTCAAGGAAGGCCGCGTGATTACAGGAGTCATTGTCGGAAGAACGGAAAATGCGGTGACAGTCCAAACGGACAAAGAGCAGCTTACGATTGCGACTGAGGACATCGAACAGTCTCGCAATTCGGCGAAATCTTTAATGCCGGACGGGATGCTGGATGTGATGACGGCAGATCAAGTTCGCGACTTGTTTGCGTTCATGATGCATCGCCGATAGGACGAGATTAAGATTGCATGGCCCTCGAGGCTTGTGCCCAAGCATAGGGTCCAAAAATCAAAAGGGGGGCCCAAGCGGCGGCGGCAGGTGATAGTAACATCTCGTGAGCCCCCAAGGTATTGAGTCCAATGCTTATACCGAAAAAAGCGGAGAAACTTAGCATGCAGGACAGGATCATGCTGACCAAATTGCGGTTGCGATTGGATAAGATCATGGGTACCCCGATCAACAGTTGAGTGAAATCCAACAACGGCTGCAGAAAACGAGTGTGAACGGCCACTTTGAGCTCGCTTCCGTAATAGTGCGACTGGTTCCGCATCCGCCAAATTAGGTCGCTTGTGGATGCAAATTGCTTGGCGCCTCCACCACGCAGCACATCGAACTCAAGCGTGCTCGGAACGAAACACTCGTCTGGCTTTAACCATGGTGTGTCTGTTGGCAGCAAAAGATAGACACCTGTCTTGGTGCGAACAGAGGACTTGCCGATCAATGGCTCTGCACCTTTTGCTCCCACGATCAAGTAACCAGCCGAATGAGTTTCATCAGCCGGAAGAAATTTTGCTGAGAAGCCCGTGATTTGTTGCGTTACCTCAACTGCTGGCCCCAAGAATTTAAAAATCGGTTGGTTGATCGTCAAAGTTGCAGGTTGCAAATGCAAGCCTGCGATCAAAACACCTTGTTCGAGATCTTCTGTCGGACGAACAGGGCGAATGCTTTCCGTAAGCAATTCTTGAGGTGTCTTGCTCAACATGGCAGAATAATTTGGGATCAAGTACTCCCGCGAAATGGCAGCCAAACCAATGAGAATGGCTGACATAATGAGAATTGGGCGTAGTATCCGGCCTTTGCTAATACCGGCCGCCAGCAGAGCAGTCATCTCGTTGGTTCGATAAAGCCAAGCCACCACAAACATAGTAGCCAATAATGTCATCAGGCCGCACATTCGATCGTAGATGCTCAACATGTACGGACTAAAGTACTCAGCAAGTCCGCGAAGAAAACCACCGCGCACTTTGCCGAACGCAATCAGCTCTTCTAAGTTGGTGAAGACTTGAACAACGATCAGCAAACCGGACAAAGTCAAAAAGCAAATGACAAAGACCCGAGAGTACAGAAACAATAGATAGCGATCGATTTTTGTCATGTTGATCGATCCTCGAGACTCTTTTGCATGAAGATCGCTCCAACCGAGGTTGGAGCGAGCTCATATTGGGCAAATCCAACTTGGGAAACGAGCTCCATTGCAATTCGATTTCCTTGCAAGACTTCCAGGATTGTGGCTGCATATTCCTGGTTTTCGAGATCTGCAATAAAAATACTGAGCACTTCATGATCCGCTGAACTTAGGAATTCCCCTGCCCTCGACAGATGCGTTTCATACCAAACTTTCGGGCATTCTCGCAACTCGGATCCGTTTTTTCTACATGGATGGTTTGCTAACGATTCGGTGGATTGCTAGCGAATCTAGGGTGATTCCACGATTGCTGGCTTTCGATTATGTGTCTATTGTCCTGCATGATCGGCACTTGTTTTTCCGATATTCCTATTGTCTACAAGGACGCGGAATTGCACAATTCGCGGAAAGTGTCGAATGGTTTTTGCGGGAAAGGAATCCCCTATGCATCGTCGAGAATGGCTTACCTGTTTCTCAATGCTCACTGCCGCCGGTTTTGCCGGATGCAGGGGCTATCAATATGGACACGTGATCAAACCGGGTGCGGAGAATCTTGTCGGTAGCCACGAAGCAGGTGCGGAGGTCTTCGATCCCTTGGTAGACGAAGCGGTAGCCAAATTTCTGGCAAGGCAACAAGTCTCCTCAGAGGATTGCAAAATCGGGCCAGATGGATTCCCAGCCAAGAAAACGATCTGCTTCATCGGGATCGAGAACAAGAGCGCGGAAGACATCGGCGACTACAAAGACAAACTCTACAATCAAATCGATTCCAAAATTTTGGAGTCGCAGTCGTTTACTCCAATCAGCCGCCGAATGGTGGATGCTGCGTTACACGAGACACGTATGCGACCAGATGCGTTAATGCTTCCAGACAACATGCAGTTATTCACGGCGGTACTTCAACGCAGCGGTGCCCCGGTCGATTACTTCTTGTACGCGACGCTAACGAGCGGAACAACCAAACGCAACAGTTCGACGCAGCGCGACTATGAGTTAACACTTGAGTTAACGAACGTGCACACCGGCGCGTACGACAAGCTCTCATCCGAAGTGCGTAAGGGTTATCACAAGTCCGCGATGGGCAAGATCTGGAACTACAATCCACTCAAGCGATGATTCGATGCGATCCGTCCCGTACACCGGCAGCTCAACATCGGGCCGCAATCCTTCTCGCTATTGGTTATCTTTTAGCAGGACTGGTGTCGGTGAGCCAGAGTGGCTGTTCCACGCATGCGAAACGGATCGCCCAACCTCGCAATCTCTTCTACGATGGCCAACTCCAGGCCTGCCGCGAAAGTCTTGAGAAGCTCTCCAAAACCAATCGACATGATCGCGATGTTGTCAATTTGGATTTAGCCGTTGTCGATCTTTTGAGCGGCCAAGCCAAGCAAGCCGAGACGCGGCTCAAAGACGTTCGCGATCGCTTTGATCATCTCGAACAAGACTCGTTTGCAGAGAAAACGGTCTCGATGTGGACGGACGATCAAGTGAGATCCTATTCAGGTGAAGACTACGAGAAAATTTTGCTGCGAGTCTTCCTGTCGCTTTCCAATCTGATGCAGGATGGAATGGATGCCGAGAGCTACACGCTTCAAATCCAAGACAAGCACGAACAACTTGCGGAACAATTCGAATCGAGCAGTGGCAAAAAGAAAGATGAATATACGCCGCTGCCCCTTGGATTCTATATGCGAGGCATGCTTCGTGAGGCCACCCATCACGACTACGATGATGCGTTACGAAACTATGCGATCGCTTCGAACCTTCTTCCGAATAGCGAGCCGTTGCAATGGGATTTGGCTCGTGTTCAGAGTGGAGTTCATTCACAACCTGGTCACGGCGTAGTCTATGTGTTTGCAATGGTGGGTCGAGGCCCATACAAAGTCGAGGTGGCAGAGCAGCCCACCAGCGCCGCATTGCTCATAGCCGACCAGATCATATCCGCGGTCGGGCCCTATAAACTGCCGCCGACCATCGCGCCGATCAAGATACCAGACATCGTTGTTCCTCCTACCGACGTGGACTCTGTGGGCGTTCAAATCAACGCTCAGCGCATTGGACCCACATCCTCCTTGGCCAACATCGAGCAGCTCGCCATTTCGACGTTTCAAGCAAATCGGAATTCGATCATGGCTCGGGCCGTTGCAAGGCGAGTCATCAAGAAAGCGACGATTGTGGCTGCCAAAGGCTCGATGGACAAGGGTGGTCTAACTGCGATCGGAATGGATTTGGCAGGTATCGCTTGGGAGGCAAGCGAGGCGGCCGATACGCGCTGCTGGGGTTTGCTCCCACGCGACATCCAAGTCCTGCGAGTCGAAGTGCCAACGGGCGATCATCAATTGCAATTGAGTCCATTGAGTGCAAGCCGACCGGTTGGGCCAAGCCAGCAAACGTCCGTCCGCGTTGTCGACGGTCAAAACACCTATGTGATTTGTTGGTTTCCGGATGCTCGCAGCGTTAGCCAGATCATGTGCAGCAACCGCTAACATCACCAGCGTTGCGTGGCTTGCAAGGTACGAAGGATTTCGCTCGCTTCTTCACTAATCGCGAAATGGCTCGACAGTTGGTTTAGCTCGAGGAAAATGATGTACTTCGAATGATCTGCGCCTGCATAAATGATGGGTGCTGGGGCGATTTGCATGACGCTTGTAACGCGATTGTTCCATCGAGACGTGAACAATTGTCCACCTAAGCTTTGCTCGGGTTTCAATTGATAGAATTGGACCATCAGGGCGATTAATTGCGTCGGGTCACCTGTCAGACCATGCAGATTAATACGTTTCAAGGCCTTGGACGCGTCGAAGTAATAGGTCAACGAGCCCGCGATATCTTTGGGTTGAGTGCCAGTGATTAGCGGAACTCGCAAGCCATCCATCTGGACGTTGGAGGTCACGGTGGTTACCCTAGCAAATCGCTGAGGGAGCCAGCCTGGAACAATGTCAAAGCGCAGAACTTCTCGGAGGTCATTCACAACTCCACCTCCAACCGCAGTTTGTGGTTGCTGCTGAAGCTGTGGCAGCGATGGAGTGCCCAACGTGTAATCCCAAAGCTGATCTGTTCCCCCAGGTATGACCTGCGATGGTCCCGCACGGTCCTCTACGGTAGGGTTAGGTAGTGCTATCGGGTTGCCTAAGTATCCCGATGCATAAGCCTGCGGTATCTCTTGTAGGAACGGTTGGATTGCTTGAGGGTAAGCACCTTGTTGGAACGCTCCCGCATTTGGAAACGGAGTATTGGGACCAACTGAATAAACGGTGGTTGGTCCATAGACGGTTGACACCAATTGCCCCGCAGGCGTCGAGGAATCGCTTCTCCAACCACTTTCCGTTACCGCAGCATTCGCACCTGAGACGTATCCGTTCGGCGTCAATCCGCTTTGCGGCGTTGAATTGCCTTTGGATCCCAAGAGCGAGTACGGATCCGATTGCTCGGGCGTTGAGAGTTGGGCCTCGCTGCTATTGGTCGTCGCGATGGAACTGGCGTTGACCAACGACTTACGCATCGAGGTACCAAGATCGGTTTCAAAAGCAGCGTATGGGCCACCGACTGCGGCGGTTAGGACCGTCACGATTCCGATAGGCTTTTGTAGAAAATTGGAGCTCATAGGACGTGGTATAGGTCAAGCGTCTGGCCTGACTCCCGGTTGTTGCGGACCGAGCACATCCTTGTGCATACTGAAAAACGTATCGACTCCTACTGGAATCTGTCCGGAACATCGGGACGACCGCGTTACGGCTTGAATCAATATGCTTTTCCACGCGAATAAAATTTCAGATGCTAAGGATTGCGAGGGTCATAGCGTTTGCATGTGGAAGCGGCGAAGCGTTCAAACCTGTGAAACCTTCGAGCCAGGCGAACCAGGTCCATGCAACGAACCTCGACGCTGCCCTGGGTCTTCGCTATTATGCTTCGCATCTGGTCCAACTCGGGTGGCACGCGCAGAGGCATCAGTCGAAGGGCCAAATGGCACTCCCTAACAGCGTAACAGCCCAAGCCTGTCCGGTGACTATACTTCGCTTGCCCTATTCATCCGCAAAAGACATTGCATGAAAAGCCGACCAAGAGTTCTAGCAAAACGGTTTCTCAATCCTACGCTAGAAGAGCTGCTGGCGAAACGTGTCGAGTTGGTGCCTTGGGATGAAAACCAGGAACCGGTCGATGCCATCTACTGCTATGGGCATGCAAGCGTCGATGCAGAACTCATGGACCGGTCTCCTAATTTGAAGGTAATTTCGAATCACGGAGTCGGGGTCGACCATATTGATCTTGTCGCCGCGAAGCAACGCGGAATTCCAGTTGGCAATACACCGCGAGTTTTGGATGGAGCGGTCGCCGATATGGCCATGGCCTTGTTATTGGCTGCAGCTCGTCGTTTGGTTGAGGGGGACCGATTTGCTCGACGATTAGAACCAACGGTTTTCGACGCCAACGACCGTCATGGACGCGACGTTCACGGCGCGACATTGGGGATTGTTGGCATGGGAAGCATTGGAACACAAATCGCCAAGCGAGCCACCGGCTTCGACATGCGAATCCTATATCACAATCGAAACCGCCGAGTGGCTGCCGAAAGCGACTATTCTGCTCAGTATGTCTCACTGGATGAACTTCTTCGGGAGAGCGATTTTGTTGTGTTGATGGTTCCCTTGACAGCGGAGACGGCTGGCATGATCGGCGCTCGGGAACTCGCGTTGTTAAAGTCAACCGCGACGTTGGTGAACATTTCACGTGGCGGTATCGTCGACACCCAAGCCTTAACGGAGACGATGATCGCGAAGCGAATCTTTGCAGTCGCGTTGGATGTGACGGAACCAGAGCCCTTGCCTCGCGAGCATCCTCTTCTGAAGCTCGAAAACGTCACCATTACGCCCCATGTCGGGAGCGCTACCGTACAGACTCGTCGACGGATGGCGGAATTGTCCGTGGAGAATTTGCTAAACGGCCTTACGGGCAAGCCCTTGGCTTGCGAAGTGCAATGACGTTGCTTGTTAGCGGAATGGCGCAAGCCGTCCGGTGAGTCGAATACAATAAAATCACAGCTTTTCCACGTGATGCCCAGTAAAAACTCAACAGTACTAAAATCCCGTGGGACCTGGCTCGTTGAATCCCTGAGGATTCACTAGAATCCCTTTCATGAATGCAAAACCGCCCAATCAAGATTCGACTCTCGTCTTGCTCCGCTTTACAGGCGAGGATCGTCCCGGCCTGACTGCCTCGCTGTCCGAACTTCTTGCAAACTCCGATTGCATGATTATCGATGTCAATCAGGCGGTCATACACCAATCGCTACTGCTGGGTATTCTGGTTCGAATTCCAGCAGGAAAATGCGACGAGACGATTATTCACGAGCTGCAGGAACGAGGCCATTCGCTTGGCCTAAAATGCAGTACCAAGCGAATTCTCGATCACGACTACGACAACTGGGTTGATCGTCAAGGGAAGTCTCGATTCATTCTCACGTTGTTATCGCGAGCTATCTCCGCAAAACAGTTCTATGCCGTCAGTCATATGTTGTCTGAACAAGGGTTAAACATCGATGTCATTACCAGGCTATCGGGACGACCACCACGTGTCACGACCAGCGCGTTGACTCGAGCCTGTGTCGAATTTTCACTGCGCGGTGAGCCCCGCGACTCGACTCAACTCAAGGCACGCCTTCTCGAACTTTCAAGTCAACTAAACCTCGATTTGGCTTGGCAGCGTGACGACGCATACCGGCGCAATCGACGTGTCGTTGCACTCGACATGGATTCGACCCTCTTGCGAGCTGAAGTCATTGACGAGCTTGCGAAGGAGGCTGGGGTTGGTGGCGAAGTCTCCTTGATTACCGAAGCAGCCATGCGTGGCGAAATGGACTTCGACGAATCGCTTCGACTTCGCGTGGGAAAACTTGCCGGTTTGTCGGAAAGTGTTTTGCCCAAGATTGCCGCCAGACTTGAACTCAACGAAGGGGCAGAACGCTTGCTGACCACGCTTCGTCGTTTCGGGTATCGTACGGCCATTCTCTCGGGTGGCTTCACCTATTTCGGCAGGTACTTGCAGGAGCGTCTGGCTATCGATCATGTCTACGCCAACGAGCTAGAGATCATCAATGGTAAATTGACTGGCCAGGTTCTTGGACCGATTGTCAATGCACAGCGAAAAGCTGTCCTGCTAGAGCAGCTGGCAACGAATGAGGGGATTGACCGAAAACAAACAATCGCCATCGGTGATGGCGCTAACGACTTGCCGATGCTAGCTCGAGCTGGATTGGGAATCGCATTCCATGCAAAGCCAGTCGTCCGTCAGTCCGCAGAACACCAAGTTTCCACGATGGGTCTCGATTCCGTCCTCTACCTCCTCGGTGTCCGCGACCGGGATTTGACGTGATCCGGGAATCCCGCAGCCTTCGATGCATTGGTCATCCGCGGTAATGTAACTTCGATCGCACTAGCGCTCACGCGTATCTCCCCTGAGTACCTGAGAGGATGGAGCAAGAATCCATTGGGCTGTGTGGACGCGATCTTCAAAAGGTATCGCGCGACCTTCGCGTTTCGACCAAGCCGATGCACTCGTTCGAAAATCACCGCGGTGGCATTGAAGTGTCCGTTCTTTCTTTTCGGTTTTTGACTAGAATATTGGTCAGTGAAATTGTTGATGGATCCGATGAAACGAGCAACGAAAATGAAGAGCCCATTTCCGGGAGTATGCGATTAAGGATTTTGGTTTCGATCGGCGATATTTTTCTTTTGTTTCTCGAGTGGCTAAATGATTATGGTAATGATTCGAGTTCAAATTTGGCGGTGCGTCTTGGTCGCGATTGCATGCCATCTTATCTCAGGCTCCTTTGTCGCTGCGCAGGAGTACAAGACACAAGTAGGCTTCGACAAACTGAAGAACGAGGTTGGGCCTACCCTGGCAAATGGTGCAGGCATTACCGTTGCGCTCATCGAAGCCAATTCTGGCGGTGCAGGTACGAACACCTACTTCCCTAATGTTTCGGACCCTGAATTTGCACTTAAAACGTTTGTCGACGAAAGCAATCTGAACCCAAGAAACACGTCAGGTCATGCGACTACCTCAGGGCAATTTTTCTTTGGTCGCTCAACCAGTATGTCGCCGGGAGTAACCAATATTCGCGTCTACGATGCCTCGAATTTTGCGGGTGTAAAACAAGCAACTGGAAACCCTGGCACGAACCCGGCGGCAACCGACTTTTCGGTCGTTAATCATTCCTACACTGCGAGTGGCGCCTCTAGCGTCGAGGCGAATGCTAGGTTGGATTACACGATCACGCGAGATCATTTTACGTCGGTCGCAGGGCTCAATAACGGCGTCGGATCGTTACCAGGAATCTATGCGCAGTCGTTCAACTCGATCGTCGTTGGGAAGAGCGACGGTCAACATAGCTTTGGCCTCACCAACCTGGGCATCGCTGGCCGAACGAAACCCGATATCGTCGCTCCATCGGGATCTACGAGTGGGGCAACACCTCTAGTCAGTTCTACGGCCGCATTGCTGCACTCCGCCGCAAACGACTTTGGGATGACGAACGCTCGCAACAGCGAAGCCATGAAGGCCATCATCATGGCTGGTGCGAGCAAAGCCCCCTTTCCGGCTTGGTCCAATACAACCACCCAACCGCTCGACAGCAAATTTGGAGCAGGTGAAGTCAATGTGGTCAACAGTTACAAAATACTCCAAGCAGGGGAGTCCAATGGAGTCATCGGCATCCCTGTTGCCGATAGTAACCTCAAGGGTTGGGACTACAGCGCCTCCATCGATCCGACACAACCACAGTACTGGAACATAAACGTCGCTCCCGGACAGACGATCACGGAAGCATCCATTTTGCTCACTTGGAACGCAAAGTATCAGGATGGATCTGGTAACTTTAATTCCACGCTGTCGATTGCCAACATGGACCTCAAAATCTTCGACTCCACAACGAGTTTTCTTGGGGCTGAAATTGGTTCAAGCCGAAGCTTAGTTGACAATGTCGAACACATTTACCTAAGAAATCTGAATGCCGGCTTGTATACCATTCAAGTTTCCTCTGTTGGCGATTCCGCTTTCGGGCTTGCGTGGAATTTTTAGTCCCCAAACCTAGCAGCATTGTATCGCTTGGATTCTTTCGTGACGCCTTCGACCCGTTTGCCATCTTCGGTTCGAGTTAGATACGCTAGTCTCGGCGCGATCAAAGGATCTTGGATGGCTCGCAAACTTTGCATCTGAGACGCGTCGAATACTCTTGTGGAAATTGCACCTGACTCCGCGGGAACTTGGCGTTTCGACCAAGTCGATGCACTCGTTCGAAAATCACGACGGTGGAATTGAGGTGTCCATTCCTTCTTTTCGGTTTTGGACTAGACTGTAACTGAGCGAGATTGTTGATGGTTCCGATGAAACGAGCAACGAAAATGGAGAGCCCATTTCCAGGATTGTGCGATTAAGGCTTTTGGTTTCGATCGGCGATGTTTTTCTTTTGTTTCTCGAGTGGATAAATGATTGTGGTAATGATTCGAGTTCAAATTTGGCAATGCGTCCTGGTCGCGATTGCATGCCATCTTATCTCAGGCTCCTTTGTCGCTGCGCAGTCCTATGGGGCGCAAGTAGGCTTCGACAAATTGAAGAACGAGGTTGGGCCTACCCTGGCAAATGGGTCAGGAATCACAGTTGGGTTGGTGGAGGCTGATGCGGTCGGTGGTGGCACCAACACCTACTTCCCGAATATTTTGGACCCCGATTTTGCGTCTAAAACGTTTGTCGATGTAAGCAATTTGAACCCAAGAAACACTTCAGGTCATGCGACCGTCGTAGGGCAAATTTTCTTTGGTCGCTCCAGCAGCATGGCGCCGGGAGTAACGAATATTCGCGTCTACGATGCCGCGAATTTTGTGGAATCACAACAAGCACTCGGAATGCCGGGCACGAATCCTGCAGCAACCTCCTTTTCAGTCGTCAATCATTCCTACATAGGGACGGTTAGTGCTGGTTTTCCGACCTCGGAAGCCGTAGAGGCGAATGCTAGGTTGGACTATACAATTACGCGAGATAATTTTACGTCAGTGGTCGCTCTGAATAATGGCGTTGGAGCGTTACCAGCCATCTATGGGCAGTCGAACAATTCGATCGTCGTTGGGAGGAGCGATGGTCAACATAGCTTTGGCCTAACCAACTTGGGCGTTGCTGGTCGAACGAAACCCGATATCGTCGCTCCATCGGGAACTACGAGTGGGGCAACACCTATCGTCAGTTCTACGGCCGCATTGCTGCACTCCGCAGCAAACGACTTTGGGATGACGAACGCTCGCAACAGCGAAGCCATGAAGGCCATCATCATGGCCGGTGCGAGCAAAGCCCCCTTCCCAGATTGGTCCAATACAACCACCCAACCGCTCGACAGCAAATTTGGAGCAGGTGAAGTCAATGTGTACAACAGTTACAAAATACTCCAAGCAGGGGAGTCCAATGGAGTTATCACAATCCCCGTCTCCAACAGTAACCTAAAGGGATGGGACTATAGCGATTCTATCGATCCGACAAAACCACTATATTGGAACATCAACGTCGGACAGACGATTACGGAAGCATCCGTTTTGCTTACTTGGAACGCAAAGTATCAGGATGGATCTGGTAATTTCAATTCCACGCTGTCGCTTGCAAATATGGATCTCAAACTCTTCGACTCCACAACGAGTTTTCTTGGAACTGAAATTGGGTCAAGCCGAAGCTTGGTTGACAACGTCGAACACATTTACCTCAAAAATCTGAATGCCGGCTTGTATACCATTCAAGTTTCTTCAACGGCCAATTCCGCTTTCGGGCTTGCGTGGAATTTTACAGCAGTCCCCGAACCTAGCAGCATTGCATTGCTTGGGGTCTGTTCCCTTTTCCTGTTGGTGCGAGCCCCATTAGCGAAAAAAGCGGTCGCACGTCTACTTTCCAATCGTTGCGTTCGCGGGGATTTTTTCGGCAGTGTATCGCCAATTCTTGATGTACCACAGCAGGTCAGCCATGTCGCTTGCGGGGATCTGAGCCTCGATCCCTTCGGGCATGAGCGAAGTTCCTGAGCTCTTCAGCTCCTCGATCATGGAGCGTTCCAGAATCGTAGAGCCATTCTGATTTTGGAGGGTAATCGTACTCGCGTTGGAGTCTTTCATAATGCCTTCGATCACTTTGCCATCTTCGGTTCGAGCTAGATACCGGAAATAATTTGCATCGATCGAACGATTTGGATCGAGAATCGAAACAAGCAATTTGTCAAACGCCTGAACTCGCGAATCCGATATATCAGGCCCGACAATCGTACCCACCGAGTCGAGCCTATGGCATGCCGCGCAGTTCTTCTCGAAAATAGCCTTGCCACGATTCGCATGTTCATCAACGTGGATGGACATGAGCTGTTGTGTGTAGTCATCTATCACTTTCTGGCGATTCGAGTTGATCGAGGCTGCAAGCACTTTTGTCAGCCTCGGCGCGATCAAAGGATCTTGGATGGCTCGCAAACTTTGCATCTGAGACGCGTCGAATACTCTTGTGGACATTGCACCTGACTCCAGTCGATCTAGCATCGCCATGAGTCGACTTGGTTTGCTTTTGACGGCCACGAATAGTTCCTGCCGAATGTCCGGCATCGCAGATGGTAGGCGGTCCAATAGCCAAATGCCAAACTCGGGAGTATCGTGCGCCGAGCAAGTCGCAACAGCCAATTTCAATATCTTGGCGTCGGATCCTTCTAGTAACTTCATGCAAGTCCGCTTCGCCTCGTCCGACGAGCAAGCCGACAGCATTGCAATCGCGGAGCGTTGATTGATCGGATCCACACCAGACGTGGACGTTTCTAGGAGTAGTCGCTCAAATGAGCTTCCGGGAGGAACCCGAACTTTACCGGACCGAACAAAGCCCTCCAAAATGGCAAAGGTACATTGATAGCCAGAGGCATGTACTAGAGTTGCAGAACTTTGTGTGTAACGCTCGATCCATTCGGCAATGTTGAGTTCGGACCCTTGTTGTGCGACGCGTAAGGCAAGTCGCACGATCGCGTCTCGCGCAACTTCCGGAAAAGCATCGTTTTTCGATTCCGAGATCGCCAAGTGATAGTTTTCGATGAGCGAAGAAAGCTCGCCTTTGCAGGCGGCCGACATAGCCATCCAAAGGTGGGCGTCGTTGCCGTGCCTGAGCAACGACTTGGCTGCTTTGTTGC
>Ga0194045_1000045_pt1 | contig 33038 bp, 24 predicted proteins | sample JunL6211m_MetaG_FD_161686 | JGI IMG/M metagenome (GOLD analysis project Ga0194045, IMG submission 161686) | Anoxic zone freshwater microbial communities from boreal shield lake in IISD Experimental Lakes Area, Ontario, Canada - Jun2016-L626-11m | ecosystem: Environmental > Aquatic > Freshwater >...
ACCAAGAAGAATATCGGCAGCAAGTTGGGTAGCCAGCGGGGTTTTTGCAGCAGCAACGATGTCATAAAAAGGAAGATCATCAATTTTGGATTTGTCTGTTCCTATTTTCAAGAGTGCGATATCCAACTCAGGTTCCATTGCTACAAGCTTGGCGGGCAATCTAGTTCCATCGTAAAGATGAACCCTTAGGTCGGTTGTTTCCATCAGATGGTTTGCGACGGTGAGAACATAGCCATTGGGGCTGACCAAAACGCCTGTGCCATAGGCTGGTAGACCTTTGAAACCTCCGGAGCCATAGATCTTGACCATTTTCGGGTTCACTTTTTGAACCACATCATTGAGCGACATTTCGCCTGCTTGGTAAGAAACAGCAAGTGCTGCAAAAAGTGATGCTTGTACTAGGAAAGTCATGTGTATAGTTCCGATTGCGTTACTAAAAACCATTAGAAACATCATACTTGATTCTACGATTGGATGGGTTGAAATAATTCATTCAATTATGTGGAAACAAATCAATTAATCGGAATCTGCATCCCATAGCTTTAATTGGTTGTCTTTGCCCAAAGAAAGGTATTTTCTTCCGCCGAGAAGTTCGACTACACCGACCACATGCCCTTCGTGAGCATTCAACTTGAGAAGTTCTAGCCCGGTTCTTGCATCCCAGAAAAAAATGGAACCATCAAAGCCCCAGCCAAAAAGTCGGGTTGAATCTTCCGTCCACTTTAATTCACGAAGGGGGTTGGTTTCGAAATTGCGGAAGTCGCGGGAATTAGTCATTGCAGGAAAGTTCATCACCTCAAGGGTTGTTAGTCCTTTGATTACGCATATTTCATTGAATCCGGGGCTCACCTTAGATAAAGTTATTTCCGAAGGCGCTTTTATGTATTCCTTTATCAACGTTCCATCCTCCCAGTTTATTTCAACGAGCGCACCTGTTCTTTGGCTTGCAATAAAAGAATTTGATTGAGGGAGATTTTCTAATGTTCTGAAAGCAGATAATGCCCCCGAATGGGTTGCAATCAACTCTCCTGATTCAATGTTGTAAATGTTGACCAGACTGGTGCTGACTTTGTCAAACTCTGCTGCGTTCAGACCCATGGCAAACTTATCCCCCTTCGGGCATATGATGATTCCCCCCGAAGGCGGTGAAGGGCAACGAAGCGGAACCTTGGTGGTGTTTCCCTGATGATCCACCTTCCATATTTCCCTGTTATCAAGTATAACAACAAAATATGGGTGAAAAGGATGCGGTGCACCTACAACTGAAAAGTCAGGTAATTTCACCCTCTTAAGCAACTTGCCTTCTGGTACGCTAACCAGCGATGCTTCACTCGATTCCTCAAATAGCAATGCAATTTCTTGTTTGGTATCAAGCACAAACCCTAATGCAGGTTTCTGCAGAGTGTGTATCACCTTAGAACTTGCAACCCTGTTTTCATCCCAAAATAACAGTTCAGATTTTGGGGGCGTCACCTGGCAAGCCAAACTCGATAACTTCCCACCGATAGGCCATTTGATCTGCCTGATAATGCGCAAGGCATGCCCTATTTTTCGTTCAAGGAGTACCCCGCTTTCTGAATTGTAGATATCGATCGTTTGTTCCGAACCGCCCAATGCAATTTGTTTGTCATCGGGGCTCCAAGCCATTGCGAAGGAGAAATCTTCTTTCAGATCTCTGGAAACCAGATTAGCTTTAGTTTTAATATCCCTGACAATGATTTTTGGTGGGTAGCAGGTCCATGCGATTTTTGTGCCATCATTGCTTGATTCACAAATCTGGCATAACCGCCCTTCGCAAGGAAAGTCATCCACTTTGGTTTTCAGGTTGGTATCCCATATTTGAATACGCCCATCGTTACCCCAAGTTGCGAAACGGTCTTTTCCGCAAGTGCAAAAATTTAATTGAAAGACGTTTTTCCCACTGGGCTTTTCCCAAAGTAGTTTACCTGAGGAGAGATCAAGTACTTTCCAGGAATAGGTATGCATTATCAGCAACCGGTTCTCATCTAAAAAGAGTAATCTAAGTACTTTTTCTTCATTCTCAATGGAACCCAACTCTTTGAAAGTAGCAGCATCTACCCAGCGAATTAAATTATTAGTGGTAACAAATGCAAGTATTGAACCACTTCTTGAGTAAGTCGGTTCCCGGGCATCTAGAATAGATTTAACTTCCTTCGTGGAGATTGTATCTACTATGGAGATCGAGTTGTTGTTTTTTAGGCTAAACGCTGCATGATTGTTTGCGCCTAGGGAACACCCGGGGGAGTAATCTTCCAAGAAGGCAACTTTTTGATGGCTCTGTGAACAAAGCCTGTTCCAGTAGTGCCATTCGAAACCGCGTAACTCTTCGCCCCCCAATTGAATAGGAGTCAAACCTTTCAGCCTATTTAGGACCTTGGAAAATTCGCCATCCCTGAATGCACTTTGGATTGAGCGCATTTCCGATGAATAATATTGGCGGTCAGCTAGTTTTCGATCGCGCAGGTACCTATTAGCCGCAGTATCGGAAAGCTCTTTTTGAATCAGATTAGTTTTTGCTTGAAGAGTCACTTTTTGCAGCATCACCATAAAAATGACGGTGGAAGCTGTGAGGGAAAAAAAAATGATACTGAGAAGAATTACAAAAAGTGCATGTTTTTGGCACCAGCGCAGGGCAAGCGTGATTTTACCCAAAGGCCTAGCAATCGTTGGTTCGCCTGCGAGAAACTTTTCGAGGTCGATGCTTAAATCGTTCATGGTCGAATAGCGGAGGGAAGGTTTTTTCTCCATGCATTTCATACAAATTGCTTCGAGGTCGGGATGAATATCCCTCCTGTAAGTCTTAAGTGGGGTCGGGGGTTTTTCCATTACCTCCTTCATTAATTCGCCCATGGTGCTGGCTTGAAAAGGCGCCTTATTAGCAAGTAACTGATAAAGTATCCCCCCCACACCATAAATATCACATGCCACCGAAAGCGATTCTCGCCCCATCGTTTGTTCTGGTGCCATGTACATTGGGGTGCCCAAACCAACCCCCGATCCGGTGACTGTGGTGGTTACAGCAAGGGTAAGCTTTGCGAGCCCGAAGTCTGCAATTTTTGGAGTGATTTTATCATCAGGGCAAGCATCCCCAAGTATTTCAAGCAGGATATTTCCAGGTTTCAAATCACAATGAAGCACGCCCCTAGAGTGTGCATGAAACATGGCCTGTGTTATTTTCAAAGCCCATTCTGCCGCCACCCTTTCTTGAACAAGAGTGGTTTTATTCTTGAGCCAGTTGGATAAGGATGCCCCTTCCACAAAGGGTGAAACAAGAATAGTCTGATTAGGCATGTCAATAATATCGAGCAAAGGCAGGATCCCCGGGTGATCAAGCCTTGCAGCAGCACGGGCTTCCCGAACCGCAAGCTGCTTGCTTTCAGTATTGTCTTCGGAGGAAATGCGAGGCATTTTGATAGCCACCTCGCGCCTTAGTTTTTCGTCATATCCCTTATAAACAATCCCGTAGCCTCCTTCGCCGATTTTTCCAATCAACTTGAATCGCCCTATTTGCAATTCTTCTTCGGGCAGGGAATGCAGTAACTTGGGGATTAAACCGAGAAGCGATTGTATTTCTTGATCTTCGCAAATCCAAGCACTAGAAGGGATGCAACCATTTCTTATCAATAGTTCGCCAAGTTCGATGCAGGTGAAAAGTATGGGCAAGCTTAAGGACGATTCACTCAGCGGATCAAGTGATAAATCATACTCCACCTCTTCGTAAATTCTCCTTAAAGCACCGATATGCTTTAATCGTTTGCCCCAGCGTTTTTCAAATCCATCTTGTAGCTCGTTGGGTAAAGTAGATGACTGATTGTATCTAGAACGCAAAATCGTACGGGCGGGTAGACCAAGTTTTCCAATACCAATCTGAAGCGCCATTGCAATCGCATCTGAATCTTCTGTATCTGCAAGAGTTACTATTAAATGCTCGCCATCATTTCTCTTCGGATTTTTAATCCCGTTGTTAATGTTGGAAATCCATAGCTGCAGAGAATCGCCAAAGGATTGTAAAAAAGCCAGATCTTGCTGCTCTTTTTGTGTCAAAGCAGCAGTTTGATTTGCGGATGCCTTACCGCAATGGGTAGTTAAAAGCTCTTGAAGAAGGCGGGGGAAATGTTCATCAGTTTTCCCTAATAGAAGGTATGCTGCGCCCAATAAATCGTCTGTCATTTTGTGTAAAGCGGAATCAATCCCCATGGAAAAAGGTGCAACAGAAGTTGTGGATGGAACGGGCTGCATGATTGTTTGAGATCTTATTCCTTGAAGGGTTTTGGTCTGGTTTGTTTATTGCCATCCATCCCTACTGGAGTTATCCGCGAGGTTTCAGAAGGTGTAAATTTGACATCCTTGGGAACCGGTGGCAATTCTTTATTGTATTCATCCTGACTTGAACATCCCGAAACAAAAAACCAGAGAACAACTGCAACGAGAAAGATGCCCCTGACACTGATAGAATTCAAATTGTTTTTCATTCAAGCACCTCAGCATCGCCATCCGCTTTACCCGCAGCAGCTTGAAACGCAGCCCACCGGGGTTCGCCCTTGGCGAGGATGATGGCAGTGGTTGTTGGGGTTGCGAAATTCTTGGTGATAGCCCGAACCGAACCGTCCGCCATCACAAAATTGGCAATCCCGGAATGGGCACTGTTGGGGGAAAAATGCATCTGAGTTGGGGCGCTATTGAAAGTGTAGTTCATTGGGAAACCGCTGGCACCCATCCATGACATAGAATAACTTCGCTGGCCATTTGAAGTATTCCCAAGGTATTCCCCAAATAGGAGGGTATTTGAAGTGCCATCGGTGATGTTGGTAATAGCAAATTGTTCATTGGGAACAAAAACCCCCTCATGTGAGGCATAATAATCGAGAATTGGTAAAGGAATAAGAGCCGGAAATCTGCCAAGGGTTCCTGCATTGGGTACATAATTAGTCAGCCCTGGGATACCCCCCGATGCAGCAAACTGGCTCACCTGTGTACCTGTTATGCCTCCGCGCGGATCAATGAAACAAACTACATTATTAGTTGAACTTCCTTCAACTGCATAGGCATCATCCGAAGGGCAGAGGAACATTTTGATTTTCGTGCGTGCAAGAGAGTAGGTATTGGGTGCATCGAAATTAAGCCAGCTAACACCACCCGAATTAGAATTGAAAGTGTAAAGCTCAGGCTTAAACCCTTTGAATAAATTTTCCTGCTCGATGTAAGGTAGGAGTTGCACAAGCACACCGGCTTGTGTGCCTATTGCAGTTGCTTGCGCTGTAGAGGCGGTACCATGTTTCCCCAGCGGAAGTTTTCGAAAAGTAACTTCAAAGTTGAGGGTGGCAAGCGCCAGTTGTTTCATATTGTTGGCGCAAGTCATGCGAGCAGCAGTCTCCCGCACTTTTTGAATCGCAGGCAACAACAAACCAATTAATATTGCGATGATTGCAATGACGACCAATAATTCAATTAAAGTGAAAGCTCGTCTATATTTTTGAAGGGTATTTGTGGGCATGACAAATATCGTTTCTGTTAGGCGTCAGAATTAAATTGCTTTTGCAGCTTCCTGCCATTCACTTTCAGAGAGGCATATTCCTTATCGCCATACTTAATTAATATCTTATGCGGAGGTTCTTTGCCAGAAGAATCTTTTTTTGTAGTCTAAACTGTGATTTTCGCAGGGGTTGTCTTCACGATCGGTGGAAACCTCATAACCCAAAAGCTTGGAATCAGCAGGATTGAACTACCCCTTGGTATAACGCCTGCGAGATTGGTGCGTAATACCTCTGCATCGATGGGTTGTGCAGCAAAGTTTGGTTTAAGAGTATTTTCAGAGGGAGCATAGTAAGATTCGATGCCTCCCTGCGATAAATCGCCTACAAATCCTTTTAAGCCATAGGCTTATAACTATTAGAGTTGGAAGCAGGCAGCTAGAAATCCACCACTTCCGGATGGATCTTTAAGCATTTTGCTTACGGATATGGCATGCCAAGATGGGTCAGACAAGTGGGTTTGAACTAATCGATTTCGGAATATAGATTTTGTATACCGCAAAAAGAACCAGAAGAAGAAATAGAAGACGTACTCGAATTTAATCCGCTCGCTATTTTCCAAGCTTAAGGCCTTGTGATAATATTCTGCCAGATAATTCTTAATTTAACTTCCTAAGTGTTTGTTTTAAATATACTTGCAGAAATACTAAGTGTTTTTAATTAATCTTTTCCTATTTTAATTTTAAATTTTTGTCGTTTTTTGGATTTTAAACTTATTTCCTTAATAGGGAAAATATTGTTTTATTTTATCGAAGGGAAAATTTGAAATGATCAACCAACAAACTGCCAGGATTACAATTCTTGATTTACCTGCATTTCGAAATATTAGTGAAGAAGAAATGAAGGAAATATTTGGAGCTGGTCGAAAAAATTCCGTAAGCCTAGGTCTCGAATCCTTGGAAAGGCGTGAACTTATGGCTGGAAGTTTGTCTGCAACCTTCACAAGCGGAATTCTTAATATTAATGGAACTGACCAAGCAGATAAGATTGTTGTAAGGGAGAACAATATCTCGTCTTTATCAGGAAAAGTTTTAGTAAAATTACAAGACAATGTTATACAAATTCAAGGGTTAAATATAAAAGACATAAAAGGAAATAATATTGAACCGCTTACTAAGGATGTGAAATCCATAAACATTTCTGGTAATGCTGGTGATGATCTTATTTGGGTTAAAGGAAATTTTAATTTTCCGATTACTACTGATGGGGGAATGGGTTCCGACACTGTAATTAGTAATTCTTCTAACCTAAATAATAAGGAATCCCCTCTTGGTGACAAAAATGCCAAAGATTATTTAGTTAGCGGTAGTATTGCCACTGTCTACGCTAATTTTAACTTTGATTTTGGCCGAGCAATCAGTGGTGCTAGTGTTCATCGCAGCGGCGGAACTGTACAACATTTTGAAAATTTTGATATTTGGGTAAACGGTCAAAATGTTCAAATTTATGATAACACTCCATTAAACAATTCTAACAATGTCAACGTTCATGCCATCCAAAATACACTATATGAATACGTACCTAATCAAAATGGAACCTATGATGAAAAAGTAACACATATTAGCTATGATGAAACTAAATTTTTTAATTCCCAAAACATGTATGAAAAAAGCCCTACGCTTGTTGTTATAACTCATGGGGCAGATCTTATGAGTGGGCATGACAATGGACGCGGATTACAGGATTGGCAAAAATCTCTTGGCGGAAATACGGCTAGGGAATTAAACATTGCTGGTTCACAAGTTCATGTAATGTTAATTGATTGGGCTGGTAATGCCACTAATAAAAGTAATGATGAATTGTTAATAGGTAATGGCAAAGTAAGTGGCAGCAAAGATGTTGCAAATCATATCAATGAATTTCTCAGTAAATATCGCGCTAATGGTGTTCAAATGGATGTAATGCTAATTGGGCATAGTCGTGGGGCTATCTTTAATTTTGAAGCCGCAAAGCTTTTGGATAATGCTAAAATTGGTACCCTTCAAATGATCATGTTGGATCCAACTGCAGCAGTATTTTTGGATGACACTTACCCCACACTTGCTCTTAAAAATGTTGACCAAACTGTTGTGTATGATGATGGTGAATTTTTTGCAGGGTATGAGAAAGCTGGTTTTGCTGGCGGACTAACGGTAGATGGTCGACAAATTTCTGGCGCAGAGTATCGGTTAGTGAATGTTGGTACTGGATTCACAAGTCACATGAATACAGTTACATATTATGCTACTGGCAACCATAGCCAAATAAATTTTAAGAATGATATATCTTGGCTGGTAAATAGAAAAACTTCTACTATTGATATGTATTCCGAGAATACTTCTGGTACTGAAGTGCATTCAGCCGAGGGTTCAACCTTGGGCCAATCATTATTTAACGTATCTTTTGATGGAAGAAATATAGGAGTTACTACAAATCTTGGAATTCCTGGAACTCCTGTAACTATAGGTGGCAATGTATCTGTCGGATTAGATGGGGTTGCTGTTGGGGTTTGGACACTTGGTGTTGGGGCTAATGCATCTATCGGACAAGATAAAGTTAATGTTGGGGTTAACACGTTGATTGGCGGGGCAAATGGCTCTGTCGGTTTGAAAGGTGTCAATGTTGATATTAATACCTTTGGGGTCCATAATAACTTAGAACTTAAAACTCCTCAAAATGTTGTAAATGAAGTAAATAATGTTGTAGACAAATTAAAGGCTAGCGCTGATAAAATAACTGCTGCAAATGTAAAAGCTGCTGCTGATAAAGTTGCTGCTGATTTTAAAGCTGCTGCTGATAAAATAACTGCTGCAAATGTAAAAGCTGCTGCTGATAAAGTTGCTGCTGATTTTAAAGCTGCTGCTGATAAAATAACTGCTGCAAATGCAAAAGCTGCTGCTGATAAAGCTGCTGCTGATTTAAAAGATGCTTTTAATAACGCTGGTAAAAATATTTCTAAAGGTGCTAAGAAATTTTTTAAATCTGATATTAGGCTTAAAGAAAATATTGTTAAAACAGGAGAAATAGAGGGGATCAATATTTACACCTATAATTACCTGGGTGACTCCGTACTTCATCGTGGTGTTATGGCACAAGAACTATTGGGTACAAACTTCGCAGATGCTGTAGAAATGGAAGCCGATGGTTTTTATGCCGTAGATTATAGCTTATTACCGGAATTACAATAATGAGCGAAGTAGTCACTTTAACTAAATGCGAATATTTGACAGGAGATCTTGACGAAGATCTCAAACCTCTAATCGACATGGTTATGCGTAACTACCATGAAGGTCGTAACATGACTAATGACGAAGAAGATATTAGGGCGGAAGATATTCGCATAGATTTTACTCCACAAGTTCAACGCATTGTCAAAAGACTTTGCGATGAATGGAAAACTGCCTTTGACCACGAAATACAATTTTGTTGGCAGGAAAAAGAAGGCCAAGATCCTAACCAGGCTTTTTGGGCAGTTGTGCACGATAGAAATGAATCTACTAATCTTCATTCTCACGAGTCGCCAGAGAATTATTTAGATGGCGCACAAGTTAGTGCGGCATTTTGGATACAAGTTCCACCCAACAGCGGCGACTTTGTTTTTCAATATCAAATAAATAAATATTTGCACAGGCAAAAAACAATTAAAGCTGAAGCGGGTAAGTTTTTAATGTTTGATAGCACATTGCTACATCATGTTACAAAAAATCGCAGTGATGGATTACGAATCGTTATTAGTATGAATTTTGAACTTAAAGAAGATTTATAAGGACATTGGAATATGATTGAACTTCAAAATTCTACTGGCGCATTAATTGAACACAACATATCGCTCGGGCAGGTTCTAAATCATCTGCATCAATCTAATCATCTTGCCTCATTGCTTTATGAGATATCTGTTGAAGAAATACTTTTACAGCAGGCAAATTCGATAGGAATAAAAATTTCGCCCCAAGATCTTCAACAAACTGCAGATGATTTTCGCTATCGATCTGGCCTTACTTCTGCTCAGCATACTAACGAATGGCTTAAAAACCGAGGAATATCGGTTATTGATTTCGAGGCTTTACTTGAGCGCAAGTTAACGATTAAAAAAACGAAGGATCTTTTAACTCAAGGGAAAATCGACAATTATTTTTCGTTAAACCAAAAGGGATACACCAGAATTAAATATCGAATTATTTTAGTTTTTAGGGAAGATCTAGCTCAGGAACTTCTTACTCAAATTAAAGAAGAAAATGATAAATTTACAGACTTGGCTTGCAAATATTCGGAACATCCATCCCGAGATGCAGGCGGTTCCGTAGGTGAAGCATTCTTAAAACAACTTTCTATTGAAATAGCCGAGGTAATTTTTTCTGGAAAAACAGGAGATGTTATTGGACCTGTTGCAACTAAAAATGGTTTTATTTTAGTTTTGGTTGAAGAATTAAAACCACCTGAACTAAATTTGCAAACCATTGCCAGTATCAAGGAAGAGTTGGTTGAAGAATGGTTAAAAGAACAACTTCGTAGCATCTCTATTAGTTATCCTTTATTGGAATCACTGAATGTATCACCATCTGCTTTGTCGTTACCCGCTATTTGCCTTACTTACCCCAAAACAACTTAATAGATGGGTCGCAGAGGGTTACGAATTAAATTTTTCAACTGGAGAGACAATATTTCAAGAGGGAACTGCGGGTGTTTGGGTTTATCTGATTATCCAAGGAAAAATTCGTATTGTTAAAAAATCAAAAACAAATTCATTAGTTTCAATAGGCGTCGTAGGCCCAAATGAAATAATAGGTGAATATGCTCTTTTAACACCACACAATAACACAGCAACTTGCCGAGCGATGGAACCCACAAAAGTATTGCAACTACCACTAGTTACTATGCAGCATTTTTTAGCAAACCATAAAAATATAAACATCAACTTAAAAAATTGGTTGCGTTTGCATACCCTTATAAATCATTTTCGTAACAAAACTTTCCTAGGATTTATGTCTGTACTGTCAGCTTTAAAATATTTAGATAAACTTCGAATCGAAACTTATTCCCCCATGAGAACAATTCAGGCTGAAGGGTTTGCTGGAGACCAATGGTTTATCATTGAAGAAGGAACAGTTGCTTTACACCAACCTAATGAACCTCCCCAAGTATTAGGTCAGGGTGATTCATTTGGTGAACAAGCCCTAGCAGGTTGGAAGAATTTACCAATGGCGGTAGCCTTGACTAAGACAACATGTCATGTTCTTACTAATTCAGCATTTGAATCTAAATTAGATGCTAAAAGCGAATCATTTTCTCAGACAATTCGATTTGACGGAAACCAATCTGAAAATTATCAATGGGTTAGTCAAGAATTAGAATCTGACTGTGGCTTGGCATCCCTGGCAATGGTTTCAAGTTATTATGGTAATAAAGTATCCATAAAAGAAATTCGAGAAACGATTTCACTTATCAAAAAAGGTTTAAACTTATTAGAGCTTAAACATCTTGCAAAGTTTTTTAAATTGGAGGCACAAGCTGTTCGAATTGATTCCAAACACTTAGCCAATGTGATTTTTCCAGCAATTGCTCATTATTCAAATGGGCACTATGTGGTAGTTTTTGAATTCAACCTTGGCAAATTAGTAATCGGGGACCCCGCAACTGGTATTATAACTATTGCGGAGTTAGAGTTTAAAAAGTTTTGGTCAGAGCGCCTCCTTTTACTTACACCAGTCAAATGAATTTTCAATATGAATTATGTACTTTACTGTAAAATTTCTCTTTACGATCTTAGAAATATGGTAAGCCTTCTGCACATTACCAGTGCCAAAAGCGAATTTACTCAGTTTTTAAATCACTGAATTGGTAAAAGTGTTTGTAGTTATTTTGCGATATTAGTGGTAGATTTTGCAAACGTTTTTTGCGATTAGCACAAGAATATATTCCGAATTACTGATAGGTGGTTTAACCTTTTTGAATAAATAAGCGTGTTTAAAATTTAAGTTAGCAGTTCAAACCTTATGTAATTTATTTTTTAAAAATGAATTTCGTTTTATGATATTAGTTGAGGCTTCCTCTTAGGAAATAAGGAATTAAAAATGAAATATAAACTTAATTACATTGCAGGTTTGCTAGGGGCATCAATAGGAGTTAGTGGGTTTATTTTAGTGATTTCTGCAGTAACCTATTATCACAACGAACCGATTCCTTCTTTTGGCATGTACGAAATACTTATTTTATTGACCTGTTGTTTTTTTGGTTTTGCCAACAGCCTGATTGGTTTTAACTTTAGTGGAAAAAAAACTTTAATTATTTATTTTCTACCTTTAGTTTTACCTTTAATGACTTTATTAACAGGCGAATTCGAACCGAAAGTTGGGGCACTATTTCATGTTTCACTTATCGAAGCCATTTTCGTTTGGATTGCTGGCTCAACTGGTATTCAATTAAAAAAGAGTAGCACGATTAAACAAAACGCAATTGGAGCAAAGCGCTTATTATAAAAAAAGCTTAGATAGTGATTCCTTTAGCGCTGCTCTAAGAGGTGCATAGGTTTCTATTAACCGCATTTATAACCCTAATTCGAGTGTAGCTGTTCTTCATCCTCCCACCGTGCTTCCAATTTATCCGCCGATGTGGGGCATTGGAATAACTGGTTTGTGGAAAATTATACTGCCTTTTCATTGCAAGATGCGATTTTTCCATTTGCCCACTACGTGGATTTCGCATTGATGGTATATTTGTCGTCGATGATTCGCTACAGTTTTTATGTCTACAGGGTTATTGATGAAGCTTGGCTTCGGTTGTCAGAATAGGGAATGCTAGCGATGAGTCTCCATAGTTTTTATGCCTACAGGGTTATTGATGAAGCTTGGCTTCGGTTGTCAAAAAAGGGGAATGCTCTTGTTTTAGTTTTTTCCGACGACTCTAATGTGGTTATAAATTCCAGTTGATCCAACTCTGGCGGGTCTGACTTTCCTTGTACCTTGTACATCATGGGTTTCGAGTGAGGTGTGCAATTGCCCGCACTGTGCAGGATGCTCTCACCTTTGCATTAGTCAACCCCATCTGACATGCACTTGACAGCGATGCCGTCAACAAGATGAAGGTAATCCAGCAAAGGCTGGATGAGTTGATCAAAATGCGGATAGGTCATCTTTGGAATGGAGCGGCAGTCAAGTATCCAGAAGTTTACCATTTGTACCTTGCTGGTATTACCAGTGGAGGTTTAAGTTTTCCATACGGTAGTTTAATTTGGGAATTTCTAGGTGCTGATAAGGGACTGTTTCTTGATTATAAAGATTATGCCCCTGTTGCAGATGCCTGGGTTGTCGATATAAAACTTTTTTTGAATCAACAAAATTGGTAGAAAGCGGTTTGAATTGAGATAGCCGCAATAACGCAATTTTTTTATAAATTTGCCTAAGAAAACATTATTAAAAATTAGTCTTAAAAGCCCTCACTAAGTTATCTGAATCCGTTATTTGTGACATTTATTTCTTTAAAAACCCTTGATTAATTTCCAGGGTAAGAATTTCTTTGATATCGTTTTTGAATCTTTCAATGGTCTTTTTAGAAACCCCAAACTCTTCAGCAATTTCTGCAGGGGATTGGCCCTGAAGGATTAAACAAAACACTTTCTTTCTATTTTCATCTTCAAGCTTGATCATTACTAATTCTAGAGATTCCTCAAGTATTAATTTTTCATCCAAAAACAGCGAGTCAGTGCTCAGATCGTCTTTATCATCAAAGGGCCTTTCAATTCGTACATCCCGTGCCTGGCTCAAATAGAAATCTCGCTTACTATTGCATTTCCAAATGGTCATTTTGGCCAGCAGGTACCACATTTCCTCCCAACTTGCGGGCTTGAAGTTTCCTTTTTGCAACGCTGTAAAAAAGTTACGAAAAACCGATTGAACAATATCTTCGGGGTCTAATTTAGACACTAAAAGCTTATCAATTTTAGTTAGGGCAAATGGAACCAATCTTTTCAGAAGACGGATAATTTCTTCTGAATCGTTATAATTTATAAGTCCGGGAGCGGGCAATCCTTGATCCATTAAACTAATCCTGAAATTCTCATAAAGAAAACAAGAGCTATAATCTAAAGTACCTTAACTTACACTAGTGGTAAAGTTAAAATTTTATTAAAAGCTTCTTACAAAACACATTCATCAGTTTTTTGAAGCAGAAGATACTATATTCAATGGTAAGGAAGGCCTGATGGATATGAATTATTTTTTCATAATTGGTGCGAATTCTTCTGAACTGGTAGATCTAACTTAAGGTTCGCTTGCTTCCCCAGCGTCTGACTCTAACCCGTTCACGTTTGGTGTACATCTTTTGGCTAGTTTTTGGATGATGCCATTCTTTATAAATTCTAGTCTGAGGGCCTTGGAACCATTGACACGATCACCTTGTAAAATTCTTGTCGAAAATCTTGGTTTACTTGGTTACCTAATTATGTGCAGAACAGAATCCACCAACGCTTATGCCTGAGTTACATCGTGCCGATTGGTGTTGTGACTTTCGATGCGAGCGGGGTGCTTTGGCAATCGCTGAGAATGTTGTGTTTATTCCGATTTTTTTTATGTCTGTGGGATTTGGTCTTGTCTGAATTCCCAAAAACAGCTCGCATCGAAGAAGTATCTACTATCGCACGATACCAGTCGATTTTTTTTGCAAATACTGCAGCAACATTTTATGGAGATTTTTCCATGTTCCCATTTGGTTGCAGTCCCTTAATCTCCGCCAGACGGTCATACCGCCTCTACATCCCATTTCTTTGGGTAGATATTCCCATCTTATTCTTGAAAACAACATAAAGAGTATCCCTTTCAAGGCCCTTGATCTACCTTTTCACTACCCTAATACATGAAACTATTTGGTTTTGGTTCATGAACAGTGGCTGGATGATTCCCAAAATTTTCGCTCGATATTTTTTTCGCCATGGCCACAACTCTTTATTTTACAGACTTTTACATCATTTTTCCTTTCAGCATCAAGGCTTTTTATTAGAAGGTCTAATTCAATTTAATCATACCGCACAAGAAAATTGTAATTTTTACAATTTTCTTGACATTTTTTGTCGTCTTCTAGCTTTGGGTTCGTATTCCCTAATAGGGAAAATAGATAAACGATTTTTATCCTGTATTTAAATATGTCGTTGCCAAGGTTTGAAAACAACCTCTAAAGCGACCAGCACTTATTGTCTTAAAAAGAAAGAGGGTACCATGAGAAAGTATTTATTGGTTTCAATCTGTATTTCTGTGGCGGCTGTTGCATGTAATTATGTGTTTGCAGCGGAAACTCCACTGGAAATTAAAAACCTTCAGAAGCCTATAGAAAGGTTAAAAGAAAAATCGGCTGAGTTCAATTCAGTAAGTCGTGGCCCTGCGGAGGTATATTACGCTACAGTCGATACTTCATTTTCGAAATTCGTTGATTTGACCTCACTTGCTTTATCTTTGGAAAAGCCTGATGCCTCTTTGCTAACAGATGTTGCACTTGGCTTGGCTGAGGGAGAACGAATTCTTGTTCGAAATCACCGTTCTGGAATCTCGTCTGACGAACTCATTGGAAAGGCCGTTAGACTTGCATCCAGAAATGATGATAAGGCAACATTGGACCGGATTATCAAGGCGTCAGCCTTAAAAAACAAGCCCCAGTGGGCAAAATTAGTTTCCGAAAATAAAGAGTTTTCAGGAGTTTCGCGCGATGGGTTGACTGTGGCTATGGGGAAAATTGATATCAAGACTGTCGCCTTGGTCGAAGCAGTGCGTCATGCTTGTAGTGTAGCTGAGTTAACTGGCCAAAAGGAAGAATTAAATGCCTTAATAAAAGAGATGGCTGCATCCGGGGTTGATGTAAAAGTTAAGTCTTATTTGTCAGAAATGGCGGCTAGTTGTATTAAAAGTCTTCCCGAAAAGAAAAGCGAAACAAGCAAGTTATTGGGGGAATTCACAAGCGCAAGCCGTGGATCTTCCCGTTTGGCTGTTATGTCTTACGCTAATATTCGTAATGCAACCTCTGGCCCTCTGTATGTTTCTATCAACAATAAACAAATAATAATGCGTGCAGGAGAAACACGACAGTTGACGCTGGGTACGAGCCTTGGTGATAGAAGAATATCAGGAGTTTTGATTGGGTTTGACAATGGCAATGGTTACCCCATTGAGTATGAAGTTGATAGCAGAAACTTCGTTTTTGTTTGGACTCCTAACGGCTTGGATTTGTTTTTAGATAAATAGTATTCGGTACAAACAGAAAATTACTTTTAAATTGTCCTCACAAGGTTTTGGATTAATGATCATGAAAAATCAATTGTTTTCTGGTCTAGCTCCTATAAGCATAATTTTGTGTTTTTACAATCTTGGGATTTGTAATTCTGCCGAACCCCCGGTAGTGGTAATTAAAACTGATGAGACAAATACAGTTCAGGTTAGCACGTATGGAAAGACGGATTCTATATCCCTGGGTTCTGTTCGATCCAGCGTTGTATTCTGGTCGAATGGCCAAAAGGATTTTTGGGAAATAGCCACAGGAAAATGGTCGATTCCCGTACTCTCCGATTTGTTTGACATTGATGTAGTTTCGAGTTTTACCAGTCGTTCGGGAAGTGGGAATATAGCTTCTGTAGATTTGGGGATTTTAAATCAACCTGCTTTGCCGATTTGGCTCTCTCCAACCTTTAAGGGGTGGCGTCTTTTAAGCCCACCTGACCAAGCGCATATTCTTAATTCACGCCCGATTTTTAGGAGAAAGGGGACCGATAAAAACCTTTCGCTGCCACCCGCAAATGTTGCCCTGAAAGGCGAAGGTGGAGAAATACAAGTGTTGTTCAAGGAAAATGTGGCTTCCGTTAAATGGGAGGAATTGACAGGGCTTCCGGATTCTTGGAAAAAAGGTTTGCCTCCCGGTAAATATTTTTTACATGCTAAAACCGACTTAGGTCCTCAGACTGTTACTTTTTTTGTTGAGCCGACGATTGTTAACGAAGTTGCATTGAAGAAAGTTAATATCTTATCGGGTTTACTTGGAAAATCGGACCCCTTGATCCCATTAATTGCTTCAGAGTTAATGTTGCATAAGCCAGCCGATAGCGGGCCCCTTTGGTTGGTCGATGCTTTTGATTTGTTGAATGAACTTCCAGAAAGTCATCGGACTCCTTATTTGAAAAGCGCCCTAAAAAGTGCAGAACAACAATTGATAGAGCCAAAAAGATTAGTACAGTTACTTCCTTTTGATTCCCCAACTGGCGAAAAGTCCATTGACGAAATTCGCGGCTATTTAGCTGTTGGGCACTGGGGGAAAGCACTAAACCGTCTTGATGCCTTGGAAGGGGATTTAGCCATTTCTCCTAGATCCCAAGCCCTGGCTAAGATGTATCGGGGAGTTATCTTAGCGGAATCTAGTTTTAAGGGGGAAGAGGATGCCGAAAATAATTTCCGGGAAGCAATCAGGCTGCTTGAATCTAACGGATCAGATGTAGACAGTTTTAGAGCTAATTTCAATTATGCTGGTTTCCAAGCCAACCGCGCTTTAGACCGGTTGCACAATCAGTCTTTTCAGGCTGCATCTGGAACTGCGCACCCGTTGACTAGCGCCCTTGAGGCTTGGTCTTTGGCGGAAAGCCATTACAATAAGGCGCTCAACTTGGCTGGTAAGCTGAATGATTCTGACCGAACAGCGGTATATGTAAATCTGGCAAGGCTTTATGCTACTTTGGCCGAATTTTTGTCCACCTTAACGCCCCCCAAAAAAGAGAATTCGCTTCAGTTGGTTATCGATTCCGTTAACAATACTTCTAAAAAGTATGCGAATTTTGTTGTTGGGGCGAAGGATAATGATGCAGTTGTGAGGGGCCTTGCTGAATCGATCCTTGGGCAACTCGCCCTGAGGCAGGTAGACTTGGCAGGGTGCAGGAAGCATGCCTGGCAGGCTAGAAAATACTATCTTGAGGCTGGCTCTGTTTCGGGAATCGAAACCGCTCACCGACTGATTGGGATTTCTTATCGTAAAGAAAAAGGTGCTGAGGCTAGGAAAGAGTCTTTGCGACATTTGAAAATTGCCTGGCAACTAGGTGAGTTTCTTCGGGAAAGGTACCCTGCTGGCAAAGCCGGAGCAAGCCGATCGGGTTTCTTTGCCCGGCGTGCGCCAATTGTTGATTTGCTTGTGGAATTATTATTGGAGGATGGAAAACCAGCCGAAGCCTTGGCTTATGTTGAACAGGGCCGTGCGCGGTCTCTTCAAGACTTTTTAAATGCGGGCACCCTTGTTAAAGGTATAACTCCGGCACCTAAGGGGCTTACTGAGATTATAGCACAATGGCCCAAGGACGCAATTTGCTTAGAATATTACCTAGGTTCCGAGAAAGCTTGGGTATTTGTTGTGACATCTCCAGGGCGAGTAGATGCCTTCCCCCTTTTAGATAATAAAAATGAAGTGATCCCGCCCGCCAAAATTATTCAACGGGTTCGTCGGCTTATTGGAGATATGGATCATCTTTTGGCCCGCGAAGTAAACCGGGTGCTGGCAAGAAACTATGATCATGGATGGCAACAGGATTTGCACGAGCTTTATAAGATATTAGTTCCTCTAGCAGCATCTAAAGCTTTAAAAAAATCAGACATTCTTATAGTTGTTCCGCACCACTTGCTTAACTATTTGCCTTTTGCTGCTTTAGTTCCTGAGGTGGATATTTCGCGGGGCTTAGACGAAGTACCTAGGCCAAAATTCCTGATTGAAGAAGTCCCAGCTCTTGTGCAAGTGCCTTCCTTGACAATTTGGGATCGTCTGCGGCAATCACCGGTTTCCCCAATTCAAGAAGTTCGGGCGATTGGCGATCCGGAATCATCGGGTTTACCAGGAGTAGCGCAGGATTTAAACAATCTGAAATTGGCATTCGGTTCCAAGGTAAAGGACATCCATACCGGGAGTGCCGCTCACGAAGCTAATGCCAAATCCATGCTAAACTCAAGAGGATTGGCTTTTTTTGGAAGTCATGGGCAGGATCAGCCAGATTGTCCCTTAGACGGAAAGCTGATTTTTGACACAGCAGGGTCATCAGGTGAAGATGGCACCTTAACTGCGGCTGAAATCTTTGCCCGGAATGTGTTTTCCGACTTGGTAGTCATGAGCGCTTGTTACTCGGGCCGCGCAGATCGATCTCCTCTACTTGGAGATGATCTGTTTGGATTACAGCGGGCATTCCTTCAGTCAGGCGCAAAAACCGTTATCTCGGGTTTTTGGGATGTTTATGATGGAAAAGCTCCAGAGTTAATGAATGGTTTTTTTCAGCAACTAACCAAAGGAGATGGAGCAGCACTGGCCTTGGGGGGAGCACAACGAGATTTCATTAAAAAATACCGAGAGCTTCCTGAACCGCGTCGCTTTTTTACTCACCCTTACTTCTGGGCTGTTTATTCGGTCTGGGGGGATGACAGGACTTGTTTTAAGCCATGATTGTTTTTGTTGGGGTAGTAGGAAACACCCCTTTATTCCAGCAGGACGCTAATCGTTACACTAAATGGTTTTTCTTTAAAGGAATTATTTCCATGAAAAAGAATCTTCTCGTTACCTTTGGCCTTGCTGCAATTGTGGGTTTTGGCCTTCACTTGTTTGCAGTTGAGCAACCACCCGAAAATAAACCTGTTTCCAAACCCATGGAAAGGCCGATTGAGTTTAATTACAACAGTCGGAGTCCCAACCAAAAACCAATAGTTGATCAAGCAAATGAAAGGCCGATCGAGTTCAACGGTGTAAGCAGGCAACCATTGGAAAGACCAATCGAGAATTCCAATGAAAGGCCAATTGAGTTTAATTACAACAGTCGAAGTCTTAACCAAAAACCAATAGTTGATCAAGCAAATGAAAGGCCGATTGAGTTCATCGGGGCAAGTCGTGGCCCCGCAGATAAATATGCATCCCTAGATCCTGCTTTTGCTAAATTCGTTGACCTTTCTTTGCTTTCTGATGGATTAGGTTTAGCTAAGCCAGATTTATCAATCCTTACCGATTTGGCTTTAGGCTTAGCTGAAGGTGAGCGAATTCTTGTTAGGAATCACCGATCCGGTCTCACCTCGGACGACATTATTGGCAGGGCAGTGCGATTTGCGTCTAGGTCGGAAGATAAAGTTGCCTTAGAGCGAATTACCAAAGCAGCGGCTGTAATTAACAAGCCTCAATGGGCCAAGCTGGTTGCTGAAATCAAAGAGTTTGGCGCTGCTTCCCGCGATGAGCCTATTGTTTCACTTGAAAAAATAGATGCCAGCGCGATTGAATTGGCTGATACTGTTAAGGCTGCCTGCAATAACGCAGTTCTAATGAATTCCAAGGATGAGCTATTAGATTTGAAACAAGTGGTTACGGAATCAAAACTTGAGGCAAAATTACAGGCCTTCCTTCTGGGGTCTATTACAAAATGTATTGAAAGCCTTCCAATAAAAGAAGTTTCTGCTGATTTGATCCTCAAGGAATTTAAGGGTGCATCAAGAGGTGGGGCTACACTTGTCTTCAGTGGCAAAAATGCAGAATATGGTTATCGGAAAGATTCAGTTAGACAATTTAGCATGCAAGAAGCAATAATTGATGCAATGGCTCCTCTTAGGGAAAGTCTTAATAATTTGAATATTGCCCAAATAGAAAGAAGAACCGGACACAAAATAGAAGGAGAAATTGGGGTTTCCTACAACTCAGCAACCCAAATTTTAACTGGAAATCTTTCAGGCAATGAATCTAGGGAGGAAATGGAAAGAATTGTAATGAATAAAAACTGTTGGTTAATACAAATTAAAAATGTTAGTATTAAACCAGGAACTTGGTTTTCAAAGCATGATCCAGGCCATTTTCCTGAGTTTAAAAGAGAATCAAAATGCGGTGCGGTCATGTTGTATGATTACGATATTTGGGCCCCCGCCAACACCAACCCAACAGGAACAGGAACAGGAACTCCCGGTAGGACAGGAACAGGAACAGGAACAGGAACTCCCGGTAGGACAGGACCAGGAACAGGAACAGGAACTCCCGGTAGGACCAACTCGGGGCCAGAAACTAGAGTCCTAATCGCTAATTCAACCCAGGTGCCATTAGATTATTTTATTAGAATTAATGAAGGTGGATTTCAGCGATTCCGTTTGTTGCCCGGTAGATATTACGAGCATAGTTCTTTTGCAAATTTTCCTAAATTTAGCATATCTTTCGATGTTGATACTGGAAATGGCCTTAGGAGAGTGGATTATCTCCTCGAGCCAAAAACAAAGTATGAGTTTGTATGGGGTAACTCAGGATTAGATTTATCTAAACAACAATAACATGTCTAATTAAAGGTTAAAAAGAAGAAAATACTGCTACCCAGGAGGTATTAGTGATTCCTACTAGGGTAGCAATATAATTCAGGAGTTTTCAATGAGAAGTAAATATTCATGTTATTTTTGGTTGACTTGTTTATTATTTTCCTTTTGTTGGATTGGCGGGTCTAAAGGGGAAGAACCAGTTCCCCAATTGCGTGCTCTTGATAGAGTGCCACCTAATGTAGAATTAAAAAACTATACCAAGCGGTGGGCAGTTGTAGTGGGCATTAACTATACAGATACTAACCTTCCGGAGGGTTCTCGCAAAAGGGTTCCAGTTCTTAAAAACGCTGAAAATGATGCTCAAGCGTTTGCTGACCTTCTTATAAAACATTACGGGTACGAAAAAAACACCGTAAAGCTGCTACTGGGTAAAGAAGCTACCCGGTCAGCAATAGCGGATGCTATTGACAGTGAATTTCTTGGGAAGAAATCTCAGGTAAGTGAAAACGATAGCGTACTCTTTTTTTTTGCTGGACATGGTTATGATAATGCAAAGGAACAGCGTGCGGGTGAACTGCTTCCCTGGGATGTAAAAGTGGATGGAGACATCCCGGTAAAAAGTACTTGCATCCCCATGGAAGACCAAGTCGCGGGATATATGAAAACATCACCAGCTCGGCATAAGCTGGCTATTTTGGATTGTTGCCATTCTGGATATATTTTTAATTCAAAGCAACAAGCGGACCGGAGAAGTGAGAACGATAAACGTTTTGATGAGGGCTTGTTTTCCACCCCTGCATTTCAGGCAATTGCCTCCTGTCGTGGCGAAGAAAAAGCATCGGATGGAAAAGATGGACACTCCTACTTTACAGCTTCAATCCTAAGTGCACTTAAAGTAATACCAAGGCAGCAAGGAGTTAATCTTCCAATAAAAACAAGCGATCTTTTTACATTTCTAGTTTCCGAATTGCACCAACACGCACATCCTACAGATCAAAAAGTACAATGGGGTTCGTTATCTATTAACCAAGGTGAATTTCATTTTTTCCCAGATACAAAAAGTAATTTCAGTGGTTATTCAAGCCAGACCGATGATGAAATGTTGAAAGCGATTGCGATGGCCCCAGGGACCTATGGGGCATGGTGGTTTGAAGAGATGCCATGGTTTATACCAAGCTTAAGGTCTCGAATTCTAGATAATTTAGAAAAAAACCGCGGTACTACGAATTCATGGGTTCGAAAGGAAAACCTAAAGAAAAGTGCTTATGATTTGCTTCGGATAATGGAAAATGAACCGGATTCGCTTACTAAAATGAGGGTTAAGCATCTTAAAATTCTTCTTGAATTAACAATTGGACAAAGTGTGGGAGATGTTTTTAACGATATTGCTGATGAACTTAGAAGAACACAGGTACCTTTGGAATCGATGGACCTTCATTTACTAGCGCTGATTGACCACCGTACGGGGGGCAAGGATCGAAAAAGTTACGAAAAGGCCATTGCATCCTACGAAAAGGCCATTGCATCCTACGACCGCGAATTGCAATCCCGCGTGAAGCCGAGCGACGCACTCAGACTTCTTTGTTTAGCAGACCTTGGCCAATTTGAATTTAAGGTAAACAATCACGATAAAGCTGCAAGTAGATATCAGCAAGCTTTGGCGGATCGGGTGCTATGCCCTGTGCCCTTTCAAGTATTTGTGTTGGCAAGCGAAGCAAATGCTTGGCAGCAACTTGGCCGTTGGGGCGAGGCAGATGTGAAATTGGATCAAGCTATCAAATTAGCAGAGTCTCTCGATGCAAGGTCTACTAATGTAGAAAAATCTTCTAATCCAAAGTCTACAAATTTGGAAAAGTCTTTGGGTGGAAATGAATTAAGCTCTCCTCTAAAACCATTCGCTTATTCGCGAAGAGCTTGGGCTTACATGGAACAATGGAAATTTACTAAAGCAGCCGAATTTTTTACCCAGGCAAATGATTATCTCGGAAAAGAAAATGATGGAGAAGCGGAAATTGTTCGTTTTCATAACATGCACGGATTGGCAATGGCCCGGAGGTTTACAGGCGATCCTGATGAAGCATTAGCCGAGTATCGGAAAATTTCAACATCAATTCGTAGTATTTTTAGCCAACTCAGGACCAGCCAAGGAGTTGAAAAGAAATTCGGAGATTTGCGCGCGCGGCTAACCGAACGATTGGTGAATACTCTAGAAAGGCAGGCAGATTGCAACCTCTTCCAAGACAAGGGCGACCTCAAGGAGGCTGCTGATGATTTGAGGCGAGCAATAAGAGAAACAGATTTTCTACCTGATGGGGATCGAAGTTTCACCAAGGCGAGCCAACTTTACAAGTTGGCATTAGCCCTAGGGAAGCGATCAATTTACCAAGACTTGGACCTTGCCTTAGCTTGTCTTAAAGAAGGTGATGAGTTGTATGAAAAACTTAATAATGAACAAAAAGAATTTTTAAGTTATAAACATGATCTTGCCTGCGCCATTGTTCAATTGGGGGTTGTATTCCAATTGGTGGAAACTGAAGGGGGCGATATGGCAATCAAAAAAGAAAGATTCAATACCGCATTATCTGTATTGCGTAAAGCAATTGAAGGCCTTATGCCACAAGATAACAGTCCGATCCATCGAGACAATCTGGAGGTTCTGCTTTTTGCAACTGCTGTATTAATTACTGAAGATCTTGGAAATGCTGATAGATATTTGTTGTTGGCAGATTCCGAATTATTGCTTTTGCTTTGCCGGCACGCCATGCGAAGCGATCCCCTAGAAACTCAGCATTATCTTCGCCATTATTTTGATACAGCAATCAGAGCAAAAATTGCTGCACGGCCTAAACATGTTCAAGGAATCATCGAAGCTACCTATGAGGCCAGGATTGCTCGCCCTTATAATAAACCTAGCAGGTCAGGCCCTAGCTTAGTATTTTATTACCTTGATAACAGGTTTCATGCGTTTTTAGATGTTCCGAAGGGTATTAGTAAAGAATATCTGTTTGATGAAGGTGTAGATTTAGATGTGCTTAAGGATGCGGAAAAAAACCAAAGAAAATTACCACTTCCCCGGCAATTGGCAAACGATTTGGCTAACCTTAAACTTGAAAAAGCTTTGGTTTTATCCGCTGAACAAATTCTATCTGCCGAACAAGATTTACCTTCAACAGACTGCCTGCAGATACAATGGACTGATTCGCACTATAGCTTGGGGACAAGTAGGCAGATTTTTTTAGCAAGTGGTGAATCCAATTCAAGTACACGGAGTGTTGTAAAAAAACCAATATCTCCCCTAATCACTAAATTTCCATTTGCACTCCCCGGCCTACTCCCTGAATCTCCTGCTGCCATCCCCAACTTGCCCCTATTTCCTAAGGAGTGAGTGAATGCTTTTCCGATTTGCCATAATTATTAGCGTAATGACACTAATAATTGGGTTTCCCAAAAATAGCATTGCTGAAGAGGGCTTATTTCGCAGGGCATTATTGGTTGGAATTACAAAATACCCAAATGTTGACAAAGAGTTTGAGCTTAATGGTGGAAATAACGATGTAGATGTTATTTCAAAGGTTTTAATTGAAAAATTCGGGTTTAAAAAACAAGACATTACTATCCTTTCTGAAAAACTTGGACAAAAAGATACAAATAAATTGCCAACTAAGAAAAATATCGAAGAAGCTTTTATTAAACTGGCTACTGGAGTTCGTGAGGGGGAACAAGTGGTTGTTTTTCTGGCCGGTCACGGCACCGAACTTCCGACTTCCACGGGCCCAGCAGGCCACTTTCTGCCGCGGGATGTTTCTCCATGGAAAGGTGAAAAGGGAAATGGACTGGTTCCTAATGCAATTCCGGGAACTGAGATTGGTGCTTGGTTACGGCCGATTGCCGAAAAAAAAGCCAACCTTTGGCTGATTGTTGATGCCTGCTTCACAGGAAGAATGGTTCGAGGGGGCAGCATAACTAAAGTTCGTCAAATTCCTACAGACCCCAAAATCAAAGGTGGGTTGCAAGTTCCATTGGAAGCTTTTCAGCAAGAAGCTAGACGTGGTGGTTCAGTCCAAAAGTCTCTAATTCCCTTGCCAGATTATGATAATGTTGCCTGCATGTATGCTTGTAATCCGGATGAGGTTACTCTTGAGGAACCGGCCATTTCAGGGGATCAGAATTCGCCAATTATTGGCCTGTTTACTCGGTCACTTGGAGAGATTTTGCTAAACAGTTCCTCCATTCCCACTTACCGGGAACTTAATGGTAGGATAGTGAAATTAATTGCAGCCTCAGGACGAAACTCTCCTACCCCATTGGTTGAGGGTGGTGCGGTTAACAAGCAGGTCCTCCGTCAAAAGGTCATTCAACAGAATTCATTTATTGTTAGCGAAACTGATGAGGGAAACTTGACCATTAATGCCGGTTTCCTTCATGGCGTAACACTAGGGAGCCTTTTATCAGTATTTCCACCTCCTGGGCAAGGCGATGATCAACGTGGACTCCTGAAAATTATTAGAATTGATCCTGCAAATTCTATTGGGGAACCCTATGAGGATGAATTTGGACAAATTGCGAAGAAAGCAATTTTGATTAACGGAAGAGCCGAATTGTTTCGTTTAAATTATTCGAAGAATTTAATTAATATTGGCATCGACCCTATAAATTTAAAAGGTCAAAATGTTCCTGTCGATTTACTAATACAGGTAAAAAAAATGCTTCTTGACATAGTCAATCCAATAAATCAACCATTTCGGTTTACTGAATCATTAGCAGAGGCCAATTTAGTATTAAAATTCAATGAGAAGGATGTTTGCTTTACCGATTTAAACTTTTCGGATTCGAAAGTAAAACACACTTTACCCATCCAAACTTTTCACAAAATTGATGAAAACCTATATCCTTGGCTTAAAACAAAATTGGAACAAATAGGACGAGGAAAAGCATTACTTCGATTGTATGCTGATGCTGCTCGTGATCCATCAATCCGATTACGGGTTAATCTCCTGAAAGTAGCCACCGAAAATAGTACCACCGGAAATAAAATCGAAGGAGCCTTAAAAACTGTTCATGTAAAGGATTTTGTTGCCTTTGATTTAAGAAATGAATCCGATGTACCAATCGATGTAACCATTCTTTATCTTGATTCTAATTTCGAAATTCATGCAGTATTCCCAGTTAAAGGGGAAAAAAATCGTATCACTCCAGGCGAGGCTTTGCAACCTTTAATCATTTCTAAAATTAGTAATAAAACTCTTGGATATGAATATGCCGTAGTGATTGCTGTTGAAAACAAGGGTAATGATCCCATTGAATTTACCGCACTTTCCCCTACCCGCCGTTCACTTGCTACAAGTCAAAAGCAAATTGAAACACCGTTGGGTCGAATGCTTTCCGATTCGGTTCTTGGGGGCGGCACGAAGCGATCAGTAAACCAAAATTTATTTCAATCTTATGCCGTGGATCTCTTGCCACTTGAAATTCTCCCTTGACTAAATCGGGGTGCTAGCTCGACTTTTTCCCTAGCAGGGAGTTGTTATGCTCTCCCTAGAAAATTTAAACAAATAAACGATATTGGAAGAAAGAACGACAATGGTAGGCAATTGGCGGAAAGACTTGGCTTAGATAAATTGGAGTTTTCAGAATGTATTGTCTTAAAATCTATAGTTTTAAGTGAAACAACCGAGGGAGGTTCTGCTATGAATGTTAAATTTTTATTGATCTATTTTTGTGGATCCTTGATCGGCATGCAATTCCTAACAGGATATGGTGCCGACGCAAAGAAGAATACCGAAATTGACGGGGTGTGGAAACTAATCAAGTACATCGAAAACGGTTATTCAAACCAAAAAGAGCTCATGGCAAACTACCGAATTATCCGCAAGAATTCAGTCCAGGAGATAACCAAAGATGAGAAACTTTTCAGTAAAAGGAAATTTGAGGTCGATCCAGGCAAGACTCCTAAGTACATCGATTTCATTGACGATAAGGGTATGCGGATCCAAGGGATATACGAGATCAAGGGTAATGAAATGCAGGTAGTGATTTTTTTCGATTCAGAAAAAAGGAGAACCAGTCGTCCTAACAATTTCAACGAGGAAGGGAACATTATCGCTGTCTATGAACGCATTCAGGCCAAATGAGAGGGGCAGTTTGTGCTTAAGGCTTTTAATTTAAAAATGTTCAAGGAACTTCGTCCATTGAAAAGAATAATGCTTGTTTTTATTCTAGGATTATTGGTAACCATTTTTGGGTTTGTTGTCGTGCTCGCTGCAATTAATAACTATATCAATATTTATTTTCTGTTTGCCGGAGGGGGGTTGATGGTCATAATTGGTCCACTCATAATTATTGCTGGATTTGTTCCAATAATATTTCGAAATCCCACGTCAGTCGAGTTAAAAAATACAAATATGCACGATTTTAGCACATTACATATACGACCAGCACGCTTTTTACTTGTATGGATTATAATTTCAGTAATATCATATTTTTCCGCTAAGTACATTTTTAAAAGTACTAGTGAGCATTTACAAGTTCAAATTTTTGCAGGTTTATTTTTGATAGTTTGGTTTGGGATGCCTCACATGATTTTTTATAAGGCTAAACAAAATGGACTTAAGTAAAATCCGAATTGGAAATCAAACATGCTGCAATGTACAAGCGCATGTACCTTACGAGTTTGCGATTCATCATAAGTTTAATTCCTTTGAGTGGTTCAGTGACAAAGGTAAGTTTGGTTGGTGTGAGGATGACACTTCAATTATAAAACGGGTTGAACTTCATAACGCCGCAATGAAACATGGGATCAAGTTCAGTGTTCATGCTCCTCACGCCGCAAATCCTACCACCCAGTCTGGTACTGAGGCTATTTTGAAAAGCATCCGCTTCGGAGGAGACATCGGAGCTGATTTGGTCAATGTCCACATGTTGCCAGGGCATAACGCAAAACAATTTGCTGAATCTCTTCTCCCCCTTTTGGAGTTAGGGCATCGGATGGGAATCCGTATTAGCTTGGAGAACACACCTCAAACATCTCCAGACCATTTCAATGCTGTTTTTGGTGTTCTTTCCGGAATGGGACTCGGTGCCAACATAATTGGGATGTGCCTTGATTCAGGACATGCGAATCTTTTTGAGGGAACACATAACAATTACCTAAATTTCATAGATCAATTAGGCAAACATGTCCCGATAATTCACTGGCATGCTCACGAGAACTGGGGAGATAGGGATAGCCACTTGCCGTTATTTACAGGGCCATCGGCCATAGACGATTCCGGGCTTTGGGGGTTGATTCAGCGTTTAAATCAACGGAAATTCGAAGGGTCAGTAGTTTTCGAACAATGGCCAAATCCGCCAGAAGTGCTCCTCGAAACCCGTCGGCGATTAGAAAAAATGATGTCAGAGGCGTGAAAGTGAACGTAAATCTATGGTGCAAAACAGTGAGATTAATTAGCGGTATTCCAGTTCGGAATTTTTGTATTTTTCTACCTATCCATCTTTTGGATAATTTTGGCCGTGAGCAAGGAGCAATTTGATGGAAAACTTTGAGCTAGACCTATCATTGGAAGTTACCGAAGGTTCAACCCATAACCTTGGGCACTTGATTTTGTATCTTCGGCTCCGGGCATGCACCTTTAATCCTACTTATCCGAAACCTGAGCTTGTTGTGTTATCTCGGGGGGTCGATTGGTCTCTTAAGGCTAGCCAGCCATCGGTGACGAATGACCAAGTGGCAAAATTATGTCTTGAACTCAGAAAGGCAGGTTTTCCCGAAACCATACCTAAGATTGGGGCACGGAAGGTGGGATTGGCAGGTTGGCAACACATTTTGTTTCGGGTGGGTCTGAACAATATGGAGAATTCTCACGAAAGAAAACTAAGCCTTGTGCTTGAATATGGAGGTATTGAAGGCGAAGGTGCCGATGCCATCCGGTCGGTGTGGACTACATTGGTTGAATTGGCTGAACTATCGAACCAGGAAAAATGGATCAAAGGAACATATTAAAACATGGCCAAACGTTTACTAAGCCATCAATGAAAAAATTTAAAAGGGAAAAAGATAATTTTAATATTTACAAGTAACTTTTCCCTGAAGCAAGAAAAGTTGGCAAAAGATGCAGCCACAAAGCACAAAGATGGAGGAATCTATTTTGCTTATACAAAGTCGGGTAGCACACAAATGCTATGCGTGGTGCAGAGTTTACTCGAGACTTGGCGATTTAAGTTCTTGGATGGATTAAGAGGTGGGGCTGGAGATAGAAAAGGAAATAGGCTTAGAGATATTTTTAAATATAGATTTGGTAAATTAAATTGAGATTTTAAAATTTTTACTTTATCCCAGAAATAAGAGATGACAGAAGATTTAGTTCAAGGTCTTAGTCTTGAGATTGTATTTATTCCAGCAGCGCTCTTTAAAGCACATCTGCCAAAAAGCGAATTAAATCAGCTAGGTTCAAATCACTTGATTGGCAAAAGCGTGTGGCATTGCTCTGCAAGAGTAACTGGCAACTTGGTCAGCGTATCTCGAAGATAAGTTCGTTGATCCCAAACTGTTGGCAGGTGGCGGTGAAGTTCGACAAAATAGCTAACGATTTTCCACCTTGATCAGAATCAAAGAACAACCAAGTTTTCTGCCAAGGGCAATGCACTGAAACAAAGGTTGGAGTCATAGTTTAGTTCAGTGTTGATTCTGATTGGTGGGGTAATTTTTTACGCCAGTAATGAAAGGCTCCTTCTGATATTCCACGCTTTAGGCAATAAGACCTGCTGGATTGGCTACTCTCTTGGCAATCTTTGATGATATCTCGCCAACGTTGTTCTGATCTGGAATTTCGATTAATTGACATTGATTGTTCTCCCTAAAGTTATTGAAAACGCTAAGGCTAACATCACATGTAAGAAGGGTTTTAACCAAACACAAACCAAATAATGAATCTTCCAATAATTCTCAAAAATCTTGTCGTTTTTTAGCCATGCTTCATTATTACCTATATAGCTGGAATATTTCCACTTAACTGGGGTCTTAACTGAGAGTGAGTCTTTCAATGCTTAAACGGTCAATAAGAATCAGAAAAGCCTTTACCTTGATTGGATTGCTGGTAGTGATTGCCATTATCGCCATCCTGATAGGCTTGTTGTTGCCTGCGGTAAAAAAGGTAAGGGAAGCCGCCAGTCGCATGCAGTGCTCCAATAATTCAAAACAGACAGTACTGGCACATCATAATTTTGACAATAACAACAATAATTTACCCACCAACATAACCACTGGAATGAGGAATCCGTCCTGGCCTGTTTACCTTCTTCCTTTTCTCGAACAAGAAAGCGGCTACAAAGCGTTGGATTTTTCTCAAGTAGGTGTATTTTACAAGCTGAGTGGTTCACTACAAAAAATTTCTGCCCGCCAGCTTCAAGTTAAGAATTATTATTGTTCTTCCGAGAGAACCCAAGGTGGACAATGAAAAATTAAAAATCATCTTTGCTCTATTCAATAAAAGAGCCTCAGACGAGTTCAAATCAAGCGACAGATTTAAAATCAAAGAAAGGATTGCTCAAATTGAATAAAAAATTAAAGAGTAGTTTTTTTGTACAAATATCTATGTAAAGGTTGATGATTTGTCATAGTTTGTTGTAGATTATTTTGAAAAATTATATCTAAGATCTAAAGTTGGAAAGGATGAAATAAAACTATGAAATGGCCATCCATACAGCAGATTTTCAAGTCAATCAAGTATACGTTCTTTGGGGCACTTCCTGGCATCGTTTGGTTTACCTTTTCAGGTTCAGCACAGTCGGTGATAGTTGGCTGCTTGGTTCTTTTTGTTGCATTTGCCTTTTCACTTCCCGGAGTTTCCGTGGAAAGGGTGCTCAGCCAAACAGCATTATCCTTTATTCCTTCACCAATTCATCTAGCTTTAGAATTACTGAGTGCAAATAAAGAAGAGAACGAACCCTTGTCTGCAATTTTAAAAAATGCGAACAACACAAATGGCGTTGAAGACCTAAGAGAGACACCCGAATATAAAATCCTCTTTGCCTTTTTTGCAATGCAGATGAAGGTTTTCCCAGAACCGGAAAATAAGATTGTAGGTTGTTTATTCCAAAACATTAACTCGGATTTATTGTTAACAAACCTTATTTTAAACAATCAAGGAGACATGATTGAGCACTTGTTTCAATTAACGGATCAAGCAATTGATTCGGAAGGAAGTCAAAAAAAAGCCTTGGATTTATTGGCCCCAAATCTAGATCCCGAATATGAAAAAAAATTGCTGAAAATACAAACCAGATTTCACGAGTTGGCCCACGACCGGCTTGTCCTTAAACTTCAATTTTCCCACCCACCCTTGGTCGAATTGATTGCTTTGGCCAGAATCGGAGTGTTTAAAGGCGACACCACCACAAAAATTTGGACTATATCATGGTATATTGAGGGCGATTTAGATCCCTTTCTGGTTTTTGTTGATCACTCTAATGGTCCCGGGGGGATAAAACATGAAACTGGCTTCTTGATCACTCAATCTGGTGTGCAAAAAGTCCCAATATTAGATACTGCAAATCCCAATGAAAATTATAGCTTCAAAGATGCTGGGAAACCGGTGTTGGGTTTAAAGATTTTTGATTCAAAAGTGGTGTTGGGTATTATCATACTAGTATTATTTGGCATAAAAGTATTCAGTATGCTTCCAAAGCATGAAGCACGATTAAACATTGAACCTAAAATTGTCCCGCAAATCAGTAATGAAGTTTTGGTGTCAGAAGTCATATCGCTTATAGAAAAAGAGATGGTAATGGTACCCGCAGGAAAATTTATGATAGGACATCGTAGCAGTAGCCATCAAGTAACTTTAACAAAGCCGTTCTACATGGGTAAATGTGAAGTAACGCAAGAACAATGGCAAGCTGTAATGAATAATAAATCAACTATAGTAAAGCCAAAGTTTCCAATAAGTGAAGTATCATGGAATGATTGTCAGGATTTCATTAAAAATTTAAATATGAAAACAGAAGGAGGCTATAGGTTGCCAACGGAAGCAGAATGGGAGTATGCATGTAGGGCGGGAACAACGACAGATTATTTCTTTGGGGATAGCTTAACGAAGAGTGATGCTAATATTGCAGATGCTAATAAAATTTATGGAAATGTCGCAGTGGCGGTAGGTAGTTACAAGGCGAATGCATTTGGTTTATACGATATGCATGGGAGTGTTTGGGAATGGTGTGAAGATAGGCACGGAGGTTATCCAAAGGGATCTGTAACGGATCCGATGGGCCCAGCGGAGGGAGAAGCGCGTGTATTGCGGGGTGGGTCTTTCAACCATACTGCATCGAATGCTAGTTCTTTTACCCGAAGCACCCTTGCGCCGAATGTTCGGTACGACTTCCTCGGGTTTCGCTTAACGAGGACTATTAAGATTCACAAAATTCTGGAAATTCAAAACTAAGGAAGTAATCTTTGCAAAGTCAAAATAGCGCTGAAAAAGAAATTCAAATTCCATCCTATAAAAACACTTGGTGGTATAAAAAGCTTGCCGGATTAATATGTTTTCTGGCCGGGGCTTTAATTTTATTGGTGTTTGCTGAAGCCAAAGCATATGAAATCCCGCTGACTGCGCAACAGAAGGCCGATTTAGAAAGGGCCATTACTCTTAATAAGCAAGTTATTAATCTTTTTAGTCAGGGGAAATATGCTGAAGCTACCCCTTTGGCTATCGAGGCCCTCAAAATACGCAGGGAAACTCTAGGCGACAAGCACCCCTCTACCGCCACCAGCATCAACAACCTAGCTTTGCTTTATAAGGCTCAGGCCCAATACGCCAAGGCTGAACCTCTTTACTTAGAGGCCCTCAAAATACGCAGGGAAACTCTAGGCGACAAGCACCCCGATACCGCCACCAGCATCAACAACCTGGCTTTGCTTTATTCTGACCAAGCCCAATACGCCAAGGCCGAACCTCTTTACTTGGAAGCCCTAAAAATCAAAAGAGAAACCTTAGGCGACAAGCACCCTTCTACCGCCCTCAGCATCAACAACCTAGCGGGGCTTTATTCTGATCAGGCCCAATACGCCAAGGCCGAACCTCTTTACTTGGAAGCCCTTAAAATCTACAGAGAAGTTTCAGGAAATAAGCACCCCGATACCGCCACCAGCATCAGCAACCTAGCAGTGCTTTATAAGGCTCAGGCCCAATACGCCAAGGCGGAGCCTCTTTACTTGGAAGCCCTCAAAATCCGCAGGGAAGCCTTAGGC
>Ga0194045_1000047_pt1 | contig 32654 bp, 21 predicted proteins | sample JunL6211m_MetaG_FD_161686 | JGI IMG/M metagenome (GOLD analysis project Ga0194045, IMG submission 161686) | Anoxic zone freshwater microbial communities from boreal shield lake in IISD Experimental Lakes Area, Ontario, Canada - Jun2016-L626-11m | ecosystem: Environmental > Aquatic > Freshwater >...
GCACTGATCTCAATGGTGTCGATCAGAACGTGCAGAGCTTCTTCGCCGCCGGGCGCATTGGAGACATTTCGAATGTGCAGGAACTCATCCCGTCTTGGAAACGTGGTAGCGAGTTTCCGGAATGGGTTACGCTGGATATCGCTGAGCGGGATATCGAAATGGATAAACTCGGGATTGTCGCTGGATGCCGTAACAGGGATGTCATGCTCACTGATTGCTTGTGAGAAGTTGGCGTTATTGCTGGTGTGGGCACTGAAAATCAGACGCAAGCTCGCGTACTCGTCAGGGTTCATCGTCGAGCGTCCGGCTCGAATGCGTACGCGCAGGATGCCTTCGTCAGGCAGAAAGCGATCCAGATCCAGTTTCAGCTCGTTGTTTCGGGGAAGAATATGCACAACCGGAGAAACAGTCGGCGACAGCCCAACAACGGCCTCGGGCCGAGGCATCACCTTTCCACCGGAAAATGGAATGCCCTTGCCGGTCTCTCGATTCAACAAATATTGTTGCTTTCTTTGCTTACGGTTGCTCTCATCCTTCGCATCGAATGTCTTGGAATTGTCTCCCGCCGTCAGCTTCTCCATCTCTTCTTGTGTTGAGAAGATATAAGTGACAGCCTCAGGCCGCTCACCGCTGACGGTGGCTCTCTTTAGCGCCTGCAGTCCAATCTCACGATAGTTCTCGAACTGCATGATAGACATCTGTAGCAATTCGGAGCTATTCTTGAAACCGTCCTCCGATACGGTTTCGGGCGGCAGCTTATTTGCGAGGGCATAGGGTAGACCAAGCAGATCCTGCAGTGCGTAGTTGTATTCGTATTTCGTCAGCCGGCGAAACGACGAGTGCTCTTGGGTGTTACGACGAACGAGAGACGCTTTATTCAGTTCAGCGCTGAGCCAATCAACCATTTTGCCGCGATCCGCGTCGGCCAGTGCGTAATCAGGTTCGTCGTCCGGCGGCATCTCTGAGTTGCTGAGAACGTTGTAGACCTCACGCCATCGTTCCACGTCAGGGCCGGTCAGCAGGTCAGAATTCAGTTCGTCGACTCGAAGTCTGCCCTCGGACTTTTCGGGACCATGGCAAGCTAAGCAGTTTTTGTTCAGGATCGCTCCCACCGACGCTTGATAGTTGGCAACGTTCGCCGTCGGAATGGCTTCGGTGCCCTTTTCCTCTACGTCCACCTCTTTTAGGAACCTAGACTTCGAGTGTCCCACCTCGTTGGCCTGCTGCAAAGTGAGTGTCCCGTGATCATCCGCTACCAGATTGGTGCAGAGGCCGGCGGTGACCAGCAGAATGGTGAACATCAAGTTCTTCATAGGCTTGTTTTGTTCCGCACAGGATCTGATGAGCGACTCACGTGCCCAGGGGGAATAAATGGGAGGGAGGAAATTTTGGCAGGAAAGTGCCTTGGCGGGACCTAGCTCTATCTTTGGAAGAGACTGCGAGGTAACGATTCAGTATACCAACTTTGACCCCTGGCATCCAGGGATTTTAGCGTGTACGTAATCCCTTTCGGTACGGATGAGACCAATCCATGCCCCAGATGTCTCAATAACCCCCAGATGTCTCAATAACAATGCGTTGCTTTGCACCTGCCGCGAGACGTTTTGTCGTTCGACGCTCAAAGGCACGCGTTCATTTTGCAAAGTATCCGCGTTTGAGATTTTTCACGATGACGAGGCTAACAGGGCTACTTAAGGCACTTAAGGCACTTAAGGCTACTTAAGGACTGCCGTCACTGGAAAATGATCGGATGGAGTGCGACCATCTCGTTCGGTGCGATCGATGGCTGCGGCATGCACACTGAAGTCGCGCGAACATCCGATCCAATCAATGCGTGGACCAGAAATGGCCGTCGACTTGAAACCTGAAAAAGTCCCTTGGTCTCCATTGGATTTCGGATTAGCAATCGAAAAAGTGTCTACCACTGGCGACGCCTGCTCACCTTCGTCGGCAAACAAAGAACGATAGACGTCGCTATCCGCCCCCGCGTTGAAATCACCTGTTACGACTAAGTCGCAATCGGCGCCGAGCTCAAGTATTTTCTTTCGAATAAGCTTGGCGGACTCCTTCCTTGCCTGTTGACCTTGATGGTCAAAGTGCGTGTTCAGAAATAGGATCGGCTTGGCTTGAATGTTCACACGATCTCTTAACTTGATCCATGTTGCAATGCGAGGAAGTGCGGCATCCCAGCCCTTGCTTCCCACAGTATCTGGACTTTGGCTCAACCAGAAATGACCACCTGCTACTTTTTCGAATCGCGAGGTACGGTAGAAAAGTGCGGCCATTTCACCTGCCTGTTTCCCGTCATCGCGTCCCACCCCAAAGCTCTCATAGCCAGATAGCTTCGAAGCGATAAAGTCTCGCTGGTCCAAAAGTGTCTCTTGGGTTCCAAGCAAATCCGGGCCAAATGCGTTGATGGTCTCGATTAGGAAGTCCTTCCGCTTGCTCCAATGATTTTCGCCATCTTTGGCAGTCCCATATCGAATATTAAAGCTCATGACACGAGTGGCGTGCCTGCTATTCAATTCGGAATCCAAATTCGGTTGTCTACCAATGCAAGTCTCTCCAAGGACAGTTACGAAAAGCAGGATTGAAATAGCGAAAGCCATCGGCACACCTTGGGATTGGAAATGGAAGTAAAGTTGCAGTAAGGCTTAGTCTAGCGATCTATCTGTAGTTTGCAAAATACGAAGTAGTTTCGTCCACTAATTTGCGAGGAAGATTTTTGGGACTGCAATGTCCAAAGTGGACTTCAAAAAAGAAGTTTTGGTTATTAATTGAATCCGCTCCTTTGAAACGAATGTTGCGGATACTAAGTTGCTTGCCTGCGCAACCGTCCGAGAGAACAGCATCATCGAAAGGTCTTTGCACTATGCTTTTCCGCAAAAAAATCGCAGCTGGATTCACGTTGGTCGAATTGCTGGTGGTCATCGCGATCATAGGCATTCTTGTCGGCCTTTTGTTGCCGGCGGTACAAGCTGCTCGGGGGGCCGCTGCGCGAATAAGGTGTCAGAACCACCTCAAGCAATGGGCACTCGCCGCACACAATCACGAATCAGCCCTCAAAGCATTTCCTGCTCAAGGGAACATCACACTAGGAATGACGGGTAATCCATGGTCCGCTCAGACCCGTTTGCTTTCCTATATTGAGCAGGAAAATCTTGGGAAGTTGATTGATTTTAGTCAATCGAGCGACGGACAAGCCATGGCTGTGAATCGTGTTCCCGTGCTGTTGTGTCCTTCTGAAGCGAATGATCGGCCTCAAGCAAATCCTGCTTCTCCCTACCCACTCAACTATCTTGTTAACGTCGGTAGTTGGTTTATCTACGATCCAAACACAGGCACGACTGGGGACGGCGTCTTTCAAATGAATCGTCAAGTTCGTATCGCGAGCATAACGGATGGTACTAGCAATACTCTTTGCATGTCTGAAGGAAAGACCTTTACTCCCATCTTAAGAGACGGAGGAGTTCCCAGTACACTTGGCGTACCTACGCCCGTTTCCCAAGCATCCGTGATCGCTTTTGGAGGGAGCTTCAAAGTTGACGCCGGCCACGTCGAGTGGATTGATGCTCGTAGTATTCAAAGCGGATTTACGACCACATTCACTCCCAATACCGTTGTTACCTTTGACTCCAGTGGAAAGACATATGACGTGGACTTTACCAGTCGCCGAGAAGGGAAAACAAGCAATGTACCCACGTATTCCGTTATTACTGCGAGAAGTTTCCATACAGGAGGCGTCAACATTTCGTTAATGGATGGCAGCGTTCAGTTCCTCTCGAACGGTGTGTCTGTTGAAACCTGGCGGGCTATTGGTTCACGAGCAGGTGGTGAAGTAACGTCCGATTTTTGAGATACCCCACCACCACGACCAAGCTTCTTGATCATGTTGTAATGCGGATGAAAGTCGAATCCCAACCGCATTATGAAGAATTGAGGAATATCTCGTTAGGTAATAATGACCTCATCGAGAAGATTCGGTGAGATCGCTTTGTTTAGGAACGCCTTCAATTGACGAGCACACTGTCCTTGATATTTTGACGCGGTCTTTTGATTCCTATCTTCAATGTGGAGAACGCGAACATGATTTCCCGCTATTGCAGAACTTGTGTGTTGGCCTTGGTAATCACTCTTATTGGAGCGCTTGCGGGATGTGGCTCGAACGATCAGTTCGGAACGTTCAAAGCTGACGGAACGGTAACGCTCAATGGCAAACCGCTTGGTGATGCGCATGTGTGGCTTTTGCCAAAAGAGACGGCGCACAAGGAGGCCACACTGGTGGTGCGGCCTCAAGGGAGAACGTCCGTCGACGGTAAGTTTGTACTGACGACCTATTTACAAAACGATGGTGCACCGTCGGGAGAGTATGACGCGATTGTGCTACATGGCGACAACGATCCAGATGCTGCGGCGGAGGAATCGAACGTCAAAAGCACCAAGGTTGCAGTGCCTATGAAGTACAAGGAAGCCAAGACATCTGGACTACCCGTCACGATCAAAAAGGACGGCCCCAATGTCATCTCCCTTGAGCTAAAGACCAAGTAACCTCGCGACTTTCTTTCTTCGTTCATTCATTTAGTTTCCGCCGACTCTGCAGAAAGGCTTTTTTTATGAAAATGCGATCTAGGAAAACAGGTTTTACGTTAGTGGAGCTGCTGGTGGTCATCGCGATCATTGGCATTTTGGTAGGTCTCTTGTTGCCAGCGGTGCAAGCTGCACGCGAGGCAGCACGCAGAATGCAGTGCACCAACAACAACAAGCAAATTGGATTGGCTATCCACAACTTCGTGGACGCACACAAGTTCATACCGCCTGGCGGAATCGACGCAGTAGGATTTCCAAAGTGGAATGTTCCGCCTGGCGTCACTCACGGCACTGCCACCTTTTGGTTACCGTACCTCGAACAAAGCGCACTTTACAACCAATATCGCTGGGATAAAGATTGGCGAGATCCCGTCAATCAACCTGTGGTTAAAACTCGGCTGCCCGTGTACGAATGCCCATCTTCCCCGAATGGCGATCGATTGGGGCCGATGAAGACGGCCGGCGGATTCACATGGCAAGAGGCCGCTGGCGATTACGCTCCACAGAGTGGAAACCGAATTTCTCGAGCGCAGGCGGGGCTAATAGATTGGCCAGCTGGTACATCGCCGACGAACCCTGGTGACGATAGTGCGGGGTCGGGCAGCGTCTGGCGAGGAGTCTTCGACACGATTAGCGTCGCCACGAAATTGAACAACGTCTGTAGATTCGCTGCAGTCACCGATGGACTATCCAACACCGCTTTCATTACCGAAGATGCTGGCCGCTCTCAATTCTATGTCACCGGTGGCAAACTCCACCCGACCAATCCAAGCGGCGGAGTGAATGGACTCGATGGCGCTGGCTGGGCTTCGCGTGGAATGAATTACGGCATGGACGGAGCCACGGTAGATGGTCTCAGTCAGCCCGGACCTTGCTTTATGAACTGCAGTAACGCAGACGAGAATTATTCATTCCATACCGGTGGTGGCGTTTGGCTCTTTGGCGATGGCTCCGTGCACTTTATCTCTCAAAGCACTTCTCCGCGAATATTGGCCTTGATGGTCACCCACCAAGATGGCGGTGTTTTCGCCATAGAAAACTAAGCGATTTCTTGGTTCGACCGATCTTACCGCCGCTATAAATCTCGATTTCGCGGCAAATTCAGCCTGTTGGACAATTAACCTTTAGACACACATTCGAGGACCCAATGAAGATAGCATTCTGTGTAGCCTTGCTCATTTCATGCTGCGTGCCGTTTTCGACTGCGGACGAACCCAAGCCGGATGCACCAAAATTTGCCGGTCCTACGACAACAGGCTTCCTATTGCCTAACGGATGGCATATCACTCCGGTTGGGAAACAAGTGCAAACAACGGATTTGCCACTCAACATCATTCCGCTCAAAGACAATCGGCATGCGTTGGTTGCTACCAGTGGATTCAATGCACACAAATTGTCTCTGATCGACTACGTTGACGGTCAAATCATCGCATCCGACGTGTCACGACAAACCTGGTTTGGCCTAGCGGTCAACCAATCTGAGGACCATGTTTGGTGGTCTGGCGGTGGAAGTGGAGAAGTGCATTCCTTCGACCTCAAGAATCAACAATTTGTTCGCACGAGTAAGCCCGATGCACCGCGTGTTCGCCGTGATCCGAGCGCACCGCGCCCAACAGCCGCAGAACGGATCAAGCCGCAATTTCGAAGCGGTATCTTTTTGGATGAAGTTAAAAACACTTTGTACTCTCTTGAAATCAACGCCGGCGGAATCACCGCAATGGATCTAACAACGAGAGTAGCACGCGAGTCTGCTGGCGAACCGATCGACTCGAAATCTGGAGTTATCGGTGGTAAACCTTACGACATCGTCCTTGGCAAGAACGGGCTTCTGTACATCTCAGATTGGGCCGGCAGGCAATTGCTCGTCGTCGAAAGCAAGGAACTAAAAACAGTCGCCAAGATTCCCGTCGGCGAACATCCTAACCAAATCGCCTTTCATCCCACCGACAACCGGCTTTTCGTGGCATGTGCGTCCAGCAACGGTGTTTGGGTTGTCGATACCCATCGCGGCATCGTAACCGAAGTGATTTCAACTAGCTTGTTCCCAAATGCACCTGAGGGGAGCACGCCAGACGCGTTGGTCGTATCACCCGATGGCGAGACGCTCTATGTTGCCAATGCGGACAACAACTGTATTGTCGTGATCGATATCGAGGAGCAGAACAAAAGCGCCGTCAAAGGCTTCATTCCCACAGGTTGGTACCCAACTGCTGTAAGTATGACTCCCGACGGAAAGAATCTTTTGGTAGGTGTTGGTAAAGGCAACCAGTCAAAAGCCAACCCGATCGTTGACAATCCTCCGACGACAGATGGAGAAACCGAATCTCGACGCGGGATACCCTATACTTACATCGGCGCGACACTCAGCGGTTCGTTGTCACTGGTTCCTGTTCCCGATGATGCGATGCTCAAAGAGTATACTGCGATGGTGTATCGCAATTGCCCTTATTCAGACTCGCAACTCACAACGGCTCCTTACTCCAAGCCGACAGCTATCCCAACGACCGTTGGTGCTCCCAGCCCTATCAAATACGTGATCTACATTATCAAAGAGAACCGCACGTACGATCAAGTTTTTGGCGATCTTGCGATTGGACCGAACAAAAAGGGAAACGGAGATCCAGCTCTTTGCATGTTCCCTCGAAAAGTCACGCCGAATCATCACAAACTCGCCGAAGAGTTTGTGCTTCTCGACAATCTCTACTGCAATGGTCAAGTCAGCCGAGACGGACACCCGTGGAGCACGATGGCCTACCATACCGACTATATTGCTCGTGATTGGCACCTCACTTATTCCGCGAGGTCCGGAGTCGAGGACGATGACGACGGCAATCTTTCCAATGGTCCTAGCGGCTATCTATGGGATGCTTGCGCTCGAGCCGGCGTCTCTTATCGAAACTATGGCGAGTACGGCAAGCGCGTCAGCGATGGAGAGGATAGCTTCAAAATGGAGGGGCGTGTCCCTGGATTGGTTGGACACATGTGCCCCAACTTTGGACTTCCCAAATCTCCCGATGCCAAAGTTCGAGACACGGACAATGCCTCGGTTTTCATCCAAGAATACGATACGTTCGTCCAGACCAAAACCATGCCACGGTTCATGATGATGAGCTTGGGGGAAGACCATACCACTGGTACAAGGCCAGGCGCATTCACTCCGCAAGCCTGTGTTGCAAGCAATGACTTGGCACTAGGACAAATCGTAGAACACGTCAGCAACGGTCCACATTGGAAAGAGACAGCGATCTTTGTCATAGAGGACGACGCTCAGAATGGCCCCGACCACGTCGATGCCCATCGAACTGTTGGTTTGGTCATTAGCCCCTATACCAAACGCCAGTTTGTGGACAGCTCACAGTACTCGACTGTCAGCATGATACGCACCATGGAACTCATTCTGGGCTTACCACCCCTGAGTCAATATGATGCTGCGGCTCGACCGATGTTCAATAGCTTTACAGACAAGGCAGACTTGACGCCGTACAAGTTGACAGCAGCGGAGATCGATCTTCAAGCAATCAATGACAAACTGGCCTACGGGGCTGTTCGATCGATGGAGATGGATTTCACCGAATATGACCGTATAGATGACTTCGAACTCAACGAGATCTTGTGGCGTTCGATCATGGGCGTAGACGCTCCATTGCCACCAGCAGTTCGTCGAGCGATCGCTTTTCACTCATCAACGGCACCGACTCAACGGCAACAACGTTAAAACCATCAGTCATAACTGCCATGGCGACGGGACATTACTTTTATCCTAACCGGAGTGTTTCATGCGAAATGCACTTTCTGTCACCCGGCGTGGGTTCATGACAGTTGCTGGCGCTAGCTCGTTGCAGGGACTGATTGCCCCTCAAGCATCCTTGTGGACGCCGCCAACCGAATTGATGACTTCGACCAAAATCGTTAGCATCCGAAACTCGACGCCCCAGCGCGTTTGCGTCATCATGTTCGATGGCCTTGGAACTGATTATTACGAACTTTCGAACATGCCGACCCTCAAAAAATGGGCGAAAGAAGGTTTTTACAAACGTATTCAAGCGGTCATGCCCACAGTGACCAACACCAACATGGCCGGCGTATGTTGCGGCGTACATGCAGACGAGCATGGCATCACAGGCAACTCGTATTGGGACGCGGATATCGACCAGGAGCAGTTCATGTCGGACGGCAATTTGCTGACCTCCCCGACTCTTTTTCAGCGGGCGGGTCGCTTCGGCGTTCGATCGATGATTGTTTCAGCCAAACAAAAAACCGTTCCGCTTCTCAAGCAAGGTACAGTCATGGCCATCGGGTCGCAGAGCCCGCCCGAGGAGATTGTGCAGAAGTATGGAAAACCACCGGAAATTTATTCGATGGACGTCAACTACTGGGTATGGAAGATTGCCATCGACGTGATCAAGAACCAGCCCAAAATCGGACTGCTCTACGTTCACACGACCGACTACCCAATGCATAAATTCGCACCAGAAGCAGAGCAATCTCGAGTTCATCTCAAGACCATGGATAATTTTCTCGCAGAAGCCGCAGATGCGGACCCGGACATGGCATTCTACATTGCGCCCGATCACGGATTGAATTCCAAGGCGACGGTACTCAACCTCAATAAGACACTCGCTCGAAAGGGGATCGATTTCAAGATCGTGATGTCAGCCGAGCGAGATCAGTATCCTAAGCACCACAGCGGATTTGGTGGCACAGCCTTTGTATACCTCAACTCCCCGAAAGATACAGACAAAGCGATCAAGGTGCTACGCGACGTCAAGGAGATCGAAGAGATGCTGACACGCGAGGAAGCGGCTAAGAAGTACAGACTCAATCCGCATCGCATCGGAGACCTTTGGTTGACGGCAGTCAAGGATGTTGTATTCGGACACTCAATCGAAGAACGAGAGCAACTTGCTAGCGATTACCGCTCTCACGGATCAGCCCATGAGCGAGATATTCCGTGTTTCATCTACCGCCACGATGGAAAGCGTCCAGACGCCAGCGAAATCGATACCAACGTGGACATTTGCAAATTCCTGTACCAAAGGTAAGGGACCGTTCCACTCGAAGCCTTCAATCGCAAGATAGTCGGAAGCACCCGACTCGATTTGCTCCGACTTAAACTTCCGCAAGGCGATTCCGACAAAGACGGCCAACATGACCACTGGGATAATGGAGTTGTTGCGAAACGGGTCGACGAGGTTCGTGGGAATCATACCCAGTATGTCTTCGAGAATCCGCAACGGGCGAGCGCCTGATAGGATGGAAGGCGTTGTTGAAGTCGGGGGTTCCAGAACTCGTCCGGGAGTGAGGGTATTCGCGAGAGTGAGGGCGATGGCAAGAGCGAATAGCCCGTTGATCATCGAGATCACAATCATACGAAGCCCACTTTTTGCTTTGAGAGACGACCGAAGCAAGGCATCAAGGATGACGAATAGAATGAGCGGAGTCGCCAGCATCTTGATCAGCCCGATCACAACCTTGCCGATCTCGCCGAGGCCCGCGACCTGCGGCCCGAACGCCAAACCAACGGCTGCTCCCGCAAACATGCCGAGCAGAATTCGCGTTGGAGGTGAGATGCGAGTCAAGACGGATTTCTTTTGGGACGGTTCCATGATTCGACTCCGAGAAATGAGTAAAAAGGTTAGCGGATCATGCGTGATGCCGCTTGGACTGTTCTCTGTCGAACGAGAGAGCGAAATCGGGCGCGTTGATTGGGAAAAACCAAGAAATTCCTTCGAGAGTAGAAAAAGTAGAAAGGGGACGCAGCGGAAGCAGCTCAATTCGCGTCGATTGAGTTTTTTCACTAGCTTGCCATCGCGATGAACAGGCGGCGACTTGAACGCTTCCAACGAATAGACAGCAACGGTCGCCGCCGCATGTCAGCTACCATGATCGAAGTTGCCCGCTTCAAAACCCCTTCACGGCCGCTGGTCCGTCAGATCAAAACAATGAGCCACGTCCCCTTATTGCCGGCCCTCCCCCTTATTGCCGGTCCAGGTTGATCTCGCTTAATGCCTTAGACATGGAACTAGGCTCGGTTGCGAGCCCGGTCTTGAAGATTGCTGGTTCGCGATTGCAAATCCGCAAGGTCCCGTTTTTGCAAATCCTCTACGTTGCTCAAAGCCAGCCCCAAGATTCCCTCAAGGGTCCGAATGAGCTTAATCTCGCCTTTGATCTCGCCTTCTCGGTGTGCTGCGTTGAGCGCCCATTGTTGATCTCGCAGCGCCTTTTCTCGTGCGTCGACCATCGTTTTGTCCTCCGTTATCTCGGTTATTCTCGCGAGCGTAATCGTCGCTAATTGCATCTCCGCTTCCGGAAACAACGCTAACAACGCCTCCGGTTCGTATTCATGGGCGTGCAAAAACCAGTTCAGCCAGCGATCTCGCTTGCTTGCACTGCTTCCGCCCCGACGAGCCGAACGGAGAGCCAATGCTAAAAGGATGATTATGCTTTCATTCAAGCTTTTGTAGCTGCCAATTGCTGCCTCCATCGGGACAAGCCCGGATGGAAGGCCAATTGAACCAGCAAGTTGTATTTTAACCTCGGTAATTGCAAAGAATCCCTCACACCTTGCTTGCTGCCTTGGGACAAGCCCGGATGGAAGGCTGCTTTCCACGTGGGCTTGTCCCCGTGGGAGCCACAATTGACAGCTACCCATCGGACACCAAAACTCGAATCGGTTGTCTTCCCTTTCGGCTCTCCGTCCGGCTTGTCCGGGCGGGAGTAACGTGAAAACTCCAACGTTATCAAATCGACGATTTATTTGCCTGGCATTGGAGTGCCGCCGATTCCCCTCGGGGATATCTGCCTGCCGGTATTGCCTCAAGCCCGTATTGCCTCAAGCCCGTATTGCCTCAAGTAAGTGTGTTCCTTCGGCCCCTTGCTATCCCTCCTGCCCCTTGCCATGATGTGGTTGTTTGTGTCGACGTGGCAGTGGCCGCGAACACGGTTGTTTAGCGATAGTTAGACAGATCCATGGCCCTATTTACGTTTTGCAGTGGCATCACGTCAGGAATAAAACAATGAGCGAATCGATTTCTCGCCGAAAATTTAACAGAGTCTTAACGCAACTTAGCGTCATCGCCTACGCTGCGCCTCAAGCCCGATCTCATTTCACTGACGAAATCACCGATGATCGCCAACGGCCTAATATCCCATGCGGTGTCGCCTCTGGCGATGTGTCCACTTCGTCCGCCACACTTTGGAGTCGTTCGGATAGGTCATCGAGAATGCTCGTCGACCTTGCGAGCAATGAGTTCTTCAAGAATTCGAGAAGAATCGTGGGACCAGACGTGCTCGAGTCGACCGACTTTACCGGTAAACTTCGCATCAACGGTCTAAAGCCGGGTGAGCCCGTTTTCTACCGAGTGACATTTCAAGATTTAGAGGATCTTTCCAAATTAAGTGCACCACAAGCAGGACGACTCATCACGGCGCCCAACGAAGCTCGCGATGTTCGATTTGCTTGGTCTGGTGACACTGCAGGACAAGGCTATGGAATCGATGTTGCGCGAGGCGGAATGACGACGTTTGAAACGATTCGAAGCCTCAGCCCCGACTTCTTCATCAACTCGGGTGATGTATGCTATGCCGACAACCCCATTGAACCCGAACTGCGCCTCGACGACGGTAGCATCTGGAAAAATGTCACCACCGAAGGCAAATCCAAAGTAGCGGAATCCATCGACGAATTTCGTGCGAACTATCGCTATAACCTTTTGGACCATAATGTTCGTCGCATGAACGCAGAGATACCCAGTTTCGTTCAATGGGACGATCATGAAACGCTCAACAATTGGTATCCCGGCGAGAAACTCACGTCGGACAACCGCTATCGCGATAAAAGCGTTTCACTCCTTGCCGCTCGCGCTCGACAAGCGTTTTTTGAGTATCTGCCGATTCGCCCGACTGCGGATGGTCACAGCCGCATCTATCGAACGATACCTTACGGACCTCTGCTGGATGTTTTCTTTCTAGACCTTCGATCCTATCGTGGTCCAAACTCACCGAACCGACAGACCGAAGGTAGTGACGCAACTGCATACATGGGAGCTGAGCAACTGAATTGGTTCAAGAGTTCGCTCAAACGCAGCACGGCAACTTGGAAAGTCATTTGCAGCGACATGCCCATTGGGCTAATGGTCCGAGATGGCAAGGATGATTTTGAGAACGTTGCCAACGGCGATGGGCCTGCGCTCGGAAGAGAATTGGAAATCGCCAATTTGTTGCGTTTCATCCAATCGCAACAAATCAAAAACACAGTTTGGCTAACGGCGGATGTTCATTACGCTGCATCGCATTACTATGACCCCGAAAAGGCCGTCTTCAAGGATTTCGATCCCTTTTGGGAATTCGTATCGGGCCCCCTGCATTCGGGAACGTTTGGACCAGGTGAGTTCGACAACACCTTCGGACCGCAGCTGAAATTCAAGTCGATTCCGGATGGAATGCGTCCCAATCGTCCTCCATCGGATGGATTCCAGTTCTTTGGAATGGTAAAAATCGATGGGCAAACGCGAGCGTTGACTGTGACGCACTATTCGGCGGCCGGCAAGAATCTATGGAGCATCGACTTGCCCGCCACGGTGTGACGGTTGCTATGAATGAGTGGGATGGACTTCAAGCCTGCCAAAGCTCAAAATGACAGGCTGGAAGCCTATCCCACTTTCAATCAGACATTCATTTCGCGAACGATCCATACCAAATGATCCGAATGGCGAAGCACATACTGAGCGGTACTTCCAAGCAGGATTCTTGCAATGCCACTTTGGCCTTGCGAGCCAAGCACGATCAAGTCGGAGTTGTGCTGTTTAGCAAAGCCAGCGATTTGCGAGCCGATATGATTGGCCTCGACCACCCTCGACGTTGCTCGGATTCCTTGTGATCTCAATTGGCTCGCTGCTCTTTCTGTGAATGCCGTTGCTTCATGTACCACGGAGGGGCTGTTTGGAAGTTCCACCGGATCCATTCCGTCTCGCTGGATCGCATGAATGGGTACCACGGATACAACTTCGACATCCGCATTTCTGACCCAAAGATAGGATCCAAATTGCTCAATCGCAGCCTTGGATTCTATTGAATCATCGTATGCAATCGTAATTCTCAACGGGTGATCGAGTTGTTGTTGAGTTGCCGCACGAGGGCTCACCACTAGGACCGAACAGGTGGCATGTGTCGCGACGTATTCGCTGACGCTTTCATGAGTCACGTGGTCGTGTGGCGATTTGCTTTTGGCGCCGACGACGATCAAGTCAGCGTTGATCTCTTCGGCGGCGGCAGCGATGCAGTGCCCAACATGACCGTATCGAGTGATATGAGTAAGATGAGCTTGCGAGCCTTCGAATATTTTGACCAACGATGCAAAAGCGTGTTCATCGTGCTTGATGGCATCTGTCACAAACTCAGAAACGGAATGGCCAATCGATTCTGTTAATGCGGTCTTCGGCAGGCCGACAACCGTCAAGACGGTCGCGTTTAAATCTGCTTGATGCGTTAGTTCACGGAAGCAGCGCGCGGATTCCAGGGATGAAGTAGAGTCGTCTACGGCGACAAGAATATTCAAGATGGTTTATTTCCTTTTCATCGTTTCTGGTCAAATTCAGTGAGATTGAACGGATTGCATTGAACCCTTTAAGACACAGCCGACCAAAGTCAAAATAGTAGGCACATTCCGTATGTCGTCCACCTGGAATCCCGGCCTGGCAATCGCATGACTGCGAACGGCACGGCGGAGCGTGCCTGTACCTTTTGTCGGATGTGTCCTTTAAGCATTACGCTTGCTAGCGGCTTGGTGTTCGAGCATGGTTGCAACGAGGGCTGTCCAGCCTGTTTGGTGACTTGCCCCAAGACCTCGTCCATCGTCGCCGTGGAAGTACTCGTAGAAAAGGACGAGTTCATTCCAACTTGAGTTCTCCGAGTAGCGTGCCTCAGAACCGTGGCATGGACGTTTGCCGTTTTCGTCTCGCTTAAAAAGTGTTGTTAGCCGGCGTTCAATTTCGTCTGCAACTTGGTGCAAATTCATCTGAATGCCTGAACCTGTTGGGCATTCGATTTGAAAGGTCTCACCGTAGAATTCATGGTATTGTCGCAGTGATTCCACGATGAGATAGTTTAGCGGAAACCAGACCGGCCCGCGCCAATTGCTATTGCCGCCGAACATTCCGGTATTGCTTTCGCCCGGCACGTAGCCAACGGATTCCTTGCCGCCTGTAAACTCGAATACAAAGGGTTTGTCTTTGTGATTGGCGGACATGGATCGTATTCCAAATGGAGACAGGAATTCTTTTTCGTCCAGCATATACGATAGTAGTTTGCGAAGCCGTTCGGTGGACGGAATCGCTAGTAGTCGCACTCCGGTCGTTGAGCCGGCTGGACAGAATTGCTCCATGTAAGCCATGTGTTGGGCCATCTGAGGTCGGTTCTTCAAAAACCAATTCATGCGACGCTGAAAACTTGGAAGCCGCATCAAGGTTTTTTCGTGAATGAGCACATTTGAGCAAAGAGGAATGAGACCGACGAGGGATCGAACTCGCATGGCTGTGCTTTTTTCATCACGGAAAAGATGATCGTAGTAAAATCCATCTTCGTTTTCCCAAAGGCCTGTCCCATGAAGTGAATTCATGGCTTCCGCGATGGCGACGTAGTGCTCGAAAAACTTGCTCGCCATATCCGAATAAGCTTGATTTTCCTCGGCCAACTCCAAAGCCATCTGAAGCATGCAACCGCAAAAGAAAGCCATCCAAGCTGTCGCATCGGCTTGATCGAGCGTTCCCCCTCCAGGCAATGGCTTGCTTCGATCAAATACACCGATGTTATCCAAGCCCAAGAAACCGCCGCTGAATACGTGTTGCCCTCGCGTATCTTTTCGATTGACCCACCATGTGAAATTCAGGAGCAGTTTCTGAAACGTCCGAGCTAAGAATTCTTTATCGCCGCTAAGCTTGTAAACGCGCCAGCATGCCCATGCATGGACGGGCGGATTCACATCGTTAAGCGCCCATTCATAGGCCGGCATCTGCCCGTTGGGGTGCATATACCATTCTCGAAGAAACAGAATCAATTGGTTTTTTGCAAACTCGATGTCCACACGGGCCATCGGAAGCATATGGAAGGCTACGTCCCAAGCGGCGTACCAAGGGTATTCCCATTTGTCAGGCATCGAGATCACGTCTCGATTGAACAAGTGAGTCCAATCGCCGTTGCGTCCGTTTTCGCGGCCAGCCGGCGGTGGAGGACTATTTGGGTCTCCTTTGATCCAGGAATTCACGACGTAATAATAGAACTGTTTCGTCCAAAGCAAGCCGGCGTACGCTTGTCGCGAGATCGATTTTTCCTCGGGCGTTAACTGAGGTGAAATGCATTCATCATAGAACGCATCCGCCTCTTTTCGCCGATTTTGGAAGATGGTTTCAAAGGTGTCGCCAAACTGATGATCGGCGAAAATGGGAGTCATGATAGGCTTGGTAATGTCCTCGGTGGGCGACACGCCAGCTTCGATGGTTGCAGGAGACAAACCCGTCAAGCGACAGCGTATCACCAGAGGTTTATCAGGTTGGACAATCGCGATGTAATGTGCTGCGCATTTCGTCCCGAACTCTCGCCTGTCGGTTCCGTTTGACTCTCCATTGACAACGTTCGCATGAAACGCGTCCTTGAAAAACGAACCGGATGTTGGAGTGCCCGGATGGCGGTTCGGATTGGTTTCATTTTCAGTGAACAGCCAACTGGGGCTTTCATTGTTGGGGCCAACATCCACTCGAAACTCAAAGTGACCCAGCGATTCATGATCGCAAAGAACGACTCCATTTGGCTCATTAACGGATCGATGCAATCGCATTCGAGGCTTGCTCGTACACCCCTCGTGCTCACATCCCCAGATCCACGAGTTGTGATACCACAGCTGGGGCAACACATGAATTACGGCGGGATTCGCACCTCGATTATGCACGGTCAGTTTGATCAGAATATCGTCGGGCGCCTCTTTGGCATACTCGATCTCGCAATCGAAGTAGGCGTCTTCTTCGAATGCACCCGTGTCAAGGATCTCGTACTCGGCTTCCGAGCGGGATCGTCGTCGGTTAACGTCCGTCAAGTCCTCATAGGGATACCGCGACTGGGGATACTTGTAGAGCCCCTTCATGTACGAATGAGTTGGTGTTGAGTCGAGATAGTAGTAACACTCTTTGACGTCTTCGCCGTGATTGCCTTCTGGTCCAGAGAGACCGTAGAGGCGCTCTTTGAGGATTGGATCTCGCGTGTTCCAGAGGGCAAACGAAAAGCAAAGGCGACCCTCTCGATCGGAAATTCCTAGCAAGCCATCTTCGCCCCATCGGTAGGCTCGCGAACGGGCGTGATCGTGAGGCAAAAAGAACCAAGGCTCCTGGTTTTGCGAGTAGTCCTCGCGAACAGTTCCCCATTGCCGTTCGGACAGATAGGCTCCCCACCGCTGCCAATTCGCTTTGCGTTGCTTGGCCTCAAGGAGCCGTTGATGTTCTGCGGTCCGGCGCATCGATTCCGAGGTCGGAAAGCACATGGCTGGCAAATCAATTTCTGGTTTCGACATGGAGACATCGATAGCAAAGGACAGTTTCAAGAGGCAATTCCAATAAATGAGCATAGGCGATTCCACGAAATAAATCCACCTTGTTTCGATTATGATGTTCTCCTGGTCCACTTAACGACCATCCACTTCCGCTTCCCTTCCAACCGGAGAACTACCTTGAAACGTGCTTCCTCTCGTCGTGATTTTCTAAAAACGACCGCTGCTGTTACTGCAGGAATTGTTGCTGCCCCGAATATTGCAACCGCCAGCCGGACCAACTCGCAAATCATCGTTGGCGAGAAAGATCTCCAATTTGAAGTGGTCCACCATTTCCCACAATTGCCATCGCAGTTCTCGTGGCAAACCACTCACAACGTGGCCGTCGACGCAGCGAATAATCTCTACGTCATCCACGAAGGGCAAGAATCAAAAAAAGACCATCCGTCCATTTTTGTATTTGATGAAAATGGCAAATTCATTCGAGCCTTTGGCAAACAGTACCAAGGTGGTGGGCACGGAATCGAAGTCCGCAAGGAAGGCAATCAAGAGTTTCTCTACGTTGCCGCGTACCAGCAAGTTAAGGAATTTGCCAAACTCGATCTGAAAGGCGAAGTCCTTTGGACCAAGCGAGCGCCGAAAGAATCCGGTGTTTACCATTCCGACGAAGCGGACAATCCGGCCAAAGTTTGGGGGCGCAATCGATTCATGCCAACCAATTTCGCCTTTTTGCCAGACGGCGGATTCTTTCTTGCCGATGGCTACGGAGCCTTTTACATCCATCGCTATGACAAAGATGGAAAGTGGCTAAAGTCGTTCGGTGGTGACGGCGCTGGTGAAGGCAAATTTAATACACCGCATGGACTCTGGATCGACGATCGCAATCCGGCTGCACCCAAAATCGTGGTCACGGATCGGGCTCACAACACTCTCCAAATCTTCGACCTAGAAGGAAAATATGAACGTACCATCACAGGCTTTGGGCTCCCGGCCAACATCGACAAACAAGGGGACTTGTTGTTGGTGCCCGAACTCAAGGCACGGGTTTCCATTTTAGACAAAAACTATAAGCCAATCGTTGAACTGGGTAGCGACGTGGAGCGAATCAGTGCGGACAAGGGGAATACGATTCGTAGCGACGAGAAGCAATGGCAGGACGGCAAGTTTGTTCACCCGCACGACGCTTGCTTCGACAACCAAGGCAATATCTACGTGGCCGAATGGGTCGGCACCGGGCGAGTTACCAAGCTCAAGAAGGTCCGTTAAGCGTTGCTAGAGCGAAGGTGGGTTACCGCTGGCATCAAGACTCACCTTTAACAACATCGTTTGTGTTCAATCTCGTGCTCGTGCTCGTGCTCGCAACTTTGCGATGGCATCAATTACTGTCCTAAATAGCCGGAACGCGTTAGCGTCCGGTTTATGGATTAGCCGTACGAGCACGGAGCGTCTGCGTAAACCCGCAAGAAAGTAGCGAATGGCGATTCCAATGCTCTCAGCCCCTCATCCCCAGCCCTTCTCCCCGGAGTACCGGGGAGAAGGGAGCAAGAATCTGTTTCGTCGTATAGAAAGTGGTCAGTGGTTGGCCCATCCCTTGAATATATTACTCAGAGGATCGTTACGTTCACGTTGACATCGTGCACCCTCATTTCAAAGCCGCGCCGATCGCATCGCAATCCGCTATCATGGCTTACCCCGCTTAAGTTCGAAATCACTTTCTGAAAGAGAGTCATTATGAAGACTTATTTCATTGCAATCGCATGTGTGTTTCTCGCGTCGTTGGCATCCGCGACCGAGCGCTGGACTCAATTGCAAGGTGACTCGCGTCGATCCGGCAATGTCCCCCAAGTCGATCTCCCAGAAAAGCTTGGATTGGTAGCTGCGGTCCCGCTTACGGATGGAATCTATACATCTCCGGCAATCGCTGACGGAATGGTCTACGTGATCGATGGCTCGGGAGTCGTCTTTGCGATCAACGCAGAAACGTTTGAAATCAAGTGGAAGTTTGCCACACGCGGTGGTGCAGGAAACTGCAACAATGTTTCGTCGCCCACGATCGTCGGTAATTACTTGCACTTCGGAACAATGGCGGGCTATTACTACGTGCTTGATCGAGTGACGGGTGCTGTCGTGAAGGAGTTGGATTGCGGCGAGGCCATTTTTTCAAGCCCCGTAGCAAACGACAAACGAGTCTATTTCGCCACCATCGGGGCTCAAATCTACGCGTTGGAGTTCGATGGAAGCTTGGCTTGGACTTGGGATTTTGTCAAAGAAGTGATTGGCTTTCAAGGAGATCGATGGAAGGGGGAGGATTGGTTAAAGGAGCGGCCAAATCGCGTGACCTGGCGCGACCACTTTGTTTGTTCGAGGGAATTGTGTTTGATTGACAACACACTCGTCATTCCCGCTGGCGGGCGAACGCTATTCCTCGATGACCAAGGCACCGCTGCGAAATTGAAAGCGACAGGTGAAATTCCCGAGTTTGATGGGAACGAATATCCGGCAACATTCGGCCAGAGTGCGGATGCGTCCGGAAATGTTTACGTTCAATGGCATCGCCGGGATAACGCAGGTCGTGTCGAGATACTCAAGGCGGTCGGCAATCGCGTTGAGACGGACTTTGTCCAAGGGACGCAAACAGCAATTCAACTGCCTGGCCTTTTGAGTTTTTCCTCAGTGAGTGTTCGTGGAAGTGACGTTTATCGCGTTCGACCCGAACAAGGTTTTGGTTTATGTCGTCATACTGCCAGCAACGAACAACCAGAAATACTATGCGAGGCTCCTGCCATTTGTGCGCCTGTCGTGACTCGCAAGCATGTTGTCTACGGCGGTCTCGATAGCAAGGTGTATGTGGTGCCGCTCGATGGCACCGAACCATTGGCTTTGTCCACCGCGTTTGGTTCTCCCATCTCTGCATCTGCGGCGATTGCAGATGGTCGAATCTTTGTGCCATGCGAAGACGGTTATCTCTACGTGTATGGCAAAGACGGTGCCGCGCCTCTTCCCACACGAAACCTTCAAGTGAACCGAATTCGCAGCCCGCTTACGGGACCATTCGCGGACGCTGCTTTTGATTGGTACACCAACTATGGCAATTTTGGTTCCACGAATTCAAACGAGCAAGGGCTTCGGGCGCCGTTGCGAATGCGATGGGCGCGACGCCTCGAAGGTACCGTCAAGCACTTGCCGGTTTGCGGTGGCGGTCGACTTTATACGCATACGGCCGAGGGACAAGTCATCGCATGTGAGCAAAATACGGGGCGGGTGCTTTGGCGAAGGTTTTGGCCAGATGTCTATCTTTCGTTTACGTCACCTCTTTATGTGGCTGGCAAGTTGCTTGTTCCACAAGCGGGTATCAAGCAATCTCGAATGCGATGCCTGGATGCTGCCACCGGAGAGTTGCTCTGGGATGCACCTTTTAGTGGCTCACCCAGTTGGAGCAGACAGTTTCCGCCGGTCGTTCATGGCAACATCGCAATCTATGCTTCTGGCTCTGGACAGTATGCGCCGCAAGGGACCGAGAAACCGTTCACGTTCAAAGGGACGCCTGCCGAATCTGTCGGTGGTGCTGAAGTGATGAGTTGGATCTACTCAAACGATAACCCCTACTACCCACGCGACAATCGGCCTTTGTTATGGGCTTGGGACTTGCAGACTGGGAAAATAGTTTGGCAGAAAGATTTTTCCGAGTTCGGAAAAGGAGGGAACGACTGCGGTATTTGCGTGATGGACGGCAAACTCTTTTACTCAACGTTTTTTGGCTATTCGGCCAGTCAACGAGCCAGACGAGGACTGCCTGTTGAGAACAACGGTTTAACTGCTTGCCTGGATCCACAGACGGGAGAGCTACTATGGAAAACGAACGAGTACTACGTTACAGCAAAGTGCACGCTTAGCGCACGCGATGGCAAACTTTTTCTTGGTGGCAACAATCGCCCAAATGAATCGACACAAGATCGATTTGTGTGGTGTCTTGACGCAAAAGATGGGTCACTCGTTTGGAAATCCGATCCGATCACATCAGCCTTGAACGTGGTGAGTGTCGGTGAGCAATTCATTTTTTCCAATTCGCTTCGCGGTCGAGGAAACGTGTTCGAACGAACGTCTGGCAAAGTGGTTGGAGGTGTGGACCACAACTATGCATGCTGCCGATTCACATTATCGGAGCCGTTCATCCTAGGAGCCAACATGGATATGATCGATCTCTCACAGGATAGCAAATTGGTTTCCACGGGGCCTGCGATCGATTCGCGTGAATGCCTTGGAGCGGTTGTTTCGAACGGTCGAATTTTTTATACTTCGCAGGCCAGCGGTTTCATCGTATCGCAAACCTATGGCGATCAGTCAAAAGATTTCCCAGCGGTTTGGAGTCGCTAAGCACATCGGTATGAGTCTTCGGGTGAAACAAACTGATAGCCGTTGGGCGATAGCCCCGGTTCTCGACGAATGTCGAGCAATTGGAAAACCGGGGCTAGCGCCCAACGGCTAATGGTATGAAAAACATATACCGATGTGCTCGCTCACAGGTGGACACGCCCTTCGCACCTCAGGGCGTGCGTACCTCAGAGCGTGCCACCCAATTGACCAGTCGATTCCAAACTGCCCGTCGCCTAAGGCTTCGGCAAAAAGGGCAGGGTCCATTGCAACTCTATCGACCGATATTATCGACCAATATTATCGACCAATATTATCGACCAATGGAGAGTGAGAAGCCTGACCCTCCACCATACGAACCGCCGCGAGGAAATGCACCTCCTCCGCCGTACGAGCCGCCGATCGGAAAGCCGCCCATGCCATATCCACCCCACGTTGGTTGTTGGATTCCGTAACCGCCGTAGTTGCTAGAATATCCATTGCCGATTCCATAGCCACCATAGCCACCGTAGTTACCGTAGTTGCCGTAGTTGCTAGTGGTTCCGTTTCTGATTCCGTAGCTTGGATAGATTAGATTCGGCCGGTACACGGTACTATAACCGTTCGTTGGATACTGCGGAGCACAATGGTGGTGGTGCTGGTTGTTGTGATGGCGATATTGCTGCGCAGATGCAGAACCTGATGCGCCTATGCACGCCAAGACCGTCAGCGTGGCCAAACCGAAACCTCGAACCCATCGCATACTCATGATACTTCTACTCCCTCAATTAAGACTTCGTACAGTGCAGTCAGCGACGCGGATTTGACTGCACGAACTTCTGTTAGGACGCGTGCGAACGAAACAATACGCAAATATCGCGCCAATGGCCGATTGCGACGATTATGCGTATTTATTCAACTTTTTGAGACCGCCAAAGCAATCAAAATGATACGCAATCATCACGATGATAACGCTGACCGAACCGCGGTAAGTTAACCAAACCGTGGTAAGTTAACCAAACCGCAGTAAGTACTGTCTTCGCGGGGTCGCTTCGCGCATAATGGGAGGCCCGCCGGTTTTCCGAATTTCCCTCCCACCCGTTTTCTGGATTCCCATATGCGAAAACTTTTTACTGCCGCACTGGTGCTTTTCTGTGTCGTCGGGATTTTGGGGCTCAAAGCAATTGGGCAAACCAGCAATGCAAAAGTTCCAAATCCGGAATTTGCAGCGATCGAAGATAAACCGGGATTACCTAGAGTGCTGCTCATCGGCGATTCGATCTCGATGGGTTACACGCTGCCTGTTCGCGAACTTCTAAAGGATCAAGCCAACGTACATCGTATTCCCACCAATGGTGGCCCTACCACGAACGGCTTGAAGCATGCGAAAGACTGGCTTGGCACATCGAAGTGGGACGTGATCCATTTCAATTGGGGGTTGCATGACCTCAAATACATCCAAAGCGATCCATCGAAGTTGGCTGATCCAAAGGCAGTGGGCAGCCATCCTCAAGTCGATTTACCTCAGTATGAATCGAATATGCGCGAGTTGGTTGCCAAGCTGCAAGCAACCGGTGCAAAATTGATCTGGTGCGAGACTACGCCAGTGCCACAGGGATCGGCAGGCCGAATTGCGGGCGACGAAATCAAATACAACGAAGTCGCTGCTCGGATCATGGCGGAAGTCGGGATTCCAATCAATGAACTTCACTCATACGCATCGGCAGGCAAGGACGTTCAACTTCCAGCCAACGTGCACTATACTCCGGCAGGCTCGAAATACTTGGCGAATCAAGTTGCTGCGAAGATCAAAACCGTTTTGACGAAGTGGATGCCAACTGTTGGAACAGAGAACTGGCCCGGCTGGCGAGGCCCACGCGGTGACGGCACTTCGCAGGAAACAGCCGTACCCACTCGCTGGAATGGACTAACCGGTGAAAACATCGCGTGGAAAGTTGAGTTGCCCGGTCGCGGTCATTCTTCACCTGTTGTGTGGAGCGATCAAGTCTTTGTTGCGGCTTGCATCGAAGAATCGAGCGAACGCATCCTGATGTGTTTCGACCGGCAAGACGGTAAGCAGCGATGGCGGTCGACTGTCATCCAGTCGATGCTGGAGAGCAAACACCAACTTAACAGTTACGCATCGGGAACGCCCGTCACGGATGGAGAAACGATTTATGTCACGTTTCTTGAGACCGACGGTACGATGGAGCCCGCCAAAAACGTTGGCCAAACGCGTATGATCACGGTCGGCAATATGGTCGTAGCAGCCTACGACATGCAAGGCAAGCAACAGTGGATCACGCGTCCGAGTCGATTTAGCAGTGCGCATGGTTATTGTAGTTCGCCTGTCATTCACAAGAACCTGTTGATCGTGAACGGCGACCATGATGGCGAATCCAACGTTTTGGCTCTTGATCGCAAAACCGGCGAAGTGGTTTGGAAATTCCCTCGTATCCACCAAACACGCAGTTACTGTACACCGATCATCCGAGAGGTTGCTAACAAGACTCAGATGGTGTTATCCGGCAGCAAGCAAGTGGTGAGTTTGGACCCTGATTCGGGGAAACTGCACTGGTCGGTTGAAGGTCCGACCGAACAGTTCGTAGCGTCCATGGTATTCGATGGCGACCAATTTTATCTTGCGGCGGGATTCCCAGACTATTTTGTGATGGCCATTCGACCGGACGGCAGTGGCGACGTTTCGAAATCGCACGTGGCTTGGTCAAGCACCGAAGCAAAGTGCTATGTCCCATCGCCGGTACTAGCGCTTGGTCAACTCTTTGTCGTGGATGATCGTGGGACCATCAGTTGTTTCGACACCAAGAACGGTGAACGACTGTGGCGAGACCGGCTAGGTGGACACTACAGCGCCTCTCTCGTGACAGCAAATGGATTGGTCTATTGCACTGCGGACGAAGGAATCGTCCGGGTGATCCAACCTGGACCGGAACTCAATGTTGTCTGTGAGAATCCGCTTGGCGAAAACAGTTTCGCGTCGCCTGCGATTTCGCAAGGTCAGATCTTTATTCGCGGCGAGAAACAGCTTTACGCGATTGGAAAGTGATTTGCGAATCCTCACCGGACAGCTTGTGCTGTCCCGCGACAAAGTGATTGAAATGACAGTATATTAGGTATATTAAGTATCGTCTTCATTACCATTCCTCTAAGAAAGCATCCTATGTTTCGGTTCCTGGTTTATCGGCTTCCCATTTTTGGCTGGTTTGCGGCCGCGTTCTTAGCTTCTTATTCAGCGGAGGTTTATTCGCAAGAAAAAGCTCCACCTCCGCAGTGGATTTGGGTTGGTGACGGTGAGTCACAACCACAAATCATGGTCCGTCGCGAGTTTTCCATCGCAGGGGATGTACAGAAAGCCACTTTGATGGCAACTGCGGACAACCAGTGCGACGTATTTTTGAATGGAACGAAGGTTACAGCTTCGAATGATTGGTCTCAAGTTGCAACAAGCGATGTAAGCAAACAATTGAAACAGGGTAAAAACGTCGTTGCAATCTCTGCCAAGAACGAAGGTGGACCTGCGGGCTTGATCGCAGTTCTTCAGATAACGATGAAAGGCGGTGATTCTCAGAAGATCGCTACCAACAAAGCTTGGAAGGGGAGCAACAACGCAAACGACGCATGGCGAAATATTGATTTCGACGATCAAAGCTGGACGAATGCAAACGAAGTTGGAAAGTTAGGAGACGCAAAACTTCCTTGGACATCGAGCGTGAACCAGGAAAGTTTCGATGCAGCCTCAAGCATGAACGGCAGCGGGGATTTTATGCCTCGCGTCGCCGAAAACGCTCAGGTTCCAGCAGGATTCAAGATCGAGAAGATCTTTCAAGTACCGAGTTCCATGGGCTCCTGGGTATCTTTGACTTCCGATGACCGCGGCCGCCTGATCGCTTCGGACCAAGAAAACAAAGGACTATTTCTAATCACGCCTGGTTCAGCGACCACGCCAACCAAAGTTGAGCGGCTGCCGGTAGAACTCAGCGGTGCACAAGGGATGCTTTGGGCATTCGATTCGCTCTACGTCATCGTCAATGGTGGCAAGCAATCCGGGCTGCATCGATTGCGAGACACCAATAACGACGGGCTCGTAGATTCCGATGAGTTCTGCATGCACGTCAACGGTGGCGGCGAGCACGGACCGCATGCCGTTGTGCTCAGCCCAGATGGCAAATCGTTGTACGTCGCAGCCGGTAATCACACGAAGCTTCCGGACACGATATCGGGAAGCCATATTCCTCGCAATTGGAGCGAAGATCATCTGTTACCACGTCGTTGGGATGCGAACGGACACGCAGCGGGTATTCTGGCACCTGGCGGATGGATCTGCAATGTCGATCCGAGCGGCAAACAATGGGACGTGTTCAGCATTGGCTACCGCAATCAATACGACATTGCATTCAATCCCGAAGGAGACCTTTTTACTTATGATGCGGATATGGAGTGGGACTTTGGATCGCCTTGGTATCGCCCGACGCGAGTATGCCATGCCACAAGTGGCAGCGAATTCGGATGGCGCAGCGGAACTGGAAAATGGCCAACGTACTACGAAGATTCCCTGCCACCTGTAGTCGATATTGGACCAGGCTCCCCGACGGGAGTTGTGTTTGGGACGGGCGCTAAGTTTCCCGCCAAGTATCAAAATGCTATGTTCATTTTGGATTGGACCTACAGCACGATTTATTCGATTGACCTTGCGCCAGACGGTTCGAGCTACCGTGGTACGAAAGCAGACTTTGTAACTGGCTCGCCGCTTCCGGTCACCGATGCGGTGGTCGGTGCCGACGGCGCATTGTATTTTGCGGCGGGTGGGCGTGGAACTCAGTCCTCTCTCTATCGTGTAAGCTATGTTGGCAATGAGCCGACAACGCCGGTGACAAGTGCGAATCAAGCCGGCATTGAGCTTCGACAATTACGACGTAAACTGGAAAGCTTCCATGGTCGTTCCGAGGTCGACATGGACTTGATTCTCAAGCATCTGGCACATGAGGACCGGTTCATTCGATATGCCGCTCGCGTTGCATTGGAAAACCAACCTGTTGATCTTTGGCGATCCAGGGCTTTGGCGATCAAGCAACCCAAGGGGATCATCAACGCAGCCATGGCCATCGCCAGGCAAGGCAAACCCGATGACTTGGATCGCGTTCTTGATTCGTTGATGACACTCGATTTCAAGTCGCTCAGTTCGAGCGATTCCTTGGCTTGGCTCCGAGCGTTTGAACTTGCATTCACGCGACTTGGCCAGCCGTCCGACGACCGTCGCCTTCGGCTTGCAAGTCATTTTGATTCGTTCTACCCAGCCGCGTCCTATGAAGCGAACGCCGAATTGGTGCAGTTGTTGGTTTACCTGCAATCGCCCACCGTCGTTTCCAAGACGCTGGATCTGATGAGCAAGCTTGGACCTGAACCAATTCCAGATTGGGGATATCTCGTTTCGCGAAATGCCGGCTACGGTGGGACGGTTGACAAGATGATGGCGGACATGCCCCCCGTTCGAGCGATCCATTTTGCGTTTGTGCTTAGGAATGCAAAGACGGGCTGGACGATGGAGCAACGCAAAAAGTACTTCGAGTTCTTTATTCGCGCCGCCAAGCACCCTGGCGGAAATAGTTTCGCGAAGTTCTTGATGCAATTTCGCGACGATGCCATTGCAACCTGTTCACCCGGCGAGCAAATCGTACTTGAACCGATCACCAACGTTTCGCTAGTTTCCGCTCCGATCCAGTCAACGCCACCCAAAGGCCCTGGACGCAAATGGTCGACCGAAGAAGCTCTTAGCATTGCGGCAGCCGGTCTCAAGAATCGAGACTTCCAACAAGGCCGCAATCTCTATCATGCGACCTCCTGTTCCAAATGCCATCGACTCGCTGGAGAAGGAGGGGCTATTGGCCCGGACTTGTCGACAGCAGCCAAGAAGTTCTCGATGCAAGACATGCTTGACGCGATCATTGAACCTAGCAAAGCCATCTCGGATCAATATGGATCGCAACAAGTTCTGACCGACGATGGCCGAGTGCTTGTTGGGCGAACGGTCGAAATCGGCGATGAGTACTACGTGTACATTGCGGACGCAGAGGCCAAGCCGATCGTTTTGAAGAAGAGCCAAGTCGAAGAGATAAAGCCATCCAAAGTCTCGCAAATGCCGAGCAGTTTGATCGACACTCTCAATGAGAACGAGCTTTTGGATCTGCTGGCTTACCTCACGGCCAGCGGCGATCCAAAAGCCAAGGTTTTCAAATAGCTCTATGCGTTGTCGAGCAACTCGACAGCCTTAAATTTTTCCCCTTCGAGCATCGAAAGGCTTGCACCGCCGCCGGTGCTCACGTGGGTGACAGAGTCGGCAAAACCAAGTTGTTCAATGGCGGCGGCGCTGTCGCCGCCGCCGATGATGCTGATGCCGTCGCTGTTCGCGACTGCCTGAGCGACCGCGACCGTTCCGTGATCAAACGGGGGCATTTCGAATACACCCATCGGACCGTTCCAAACGATTGTCTTTGCTTTTTCAACGATGGCAGAGAATATTTTGGCAGTTTCCGGGCCGATATCGAGCCCTTCCCAGCCATCCGGTATCTTGCCAGCCGCTACGACTTGCTTGTTGCAGTTCCCACTGAAAGCGTCGCCACAATGGGTATCAACGGGCAGCACCAATTTATTGCCCCCTTTGGCAATCAATTCTTTGGCCAGTTCGACTTTGTCTTTCTCGACAAGGCTCTTGCCGGTTGAGCCACCTTGTGCGAGGGAGAAGGTGTATGCCATTGCTCCGCCGATCAAAACCTGATCGCAGATGCCTAGCAAGTTGCTGATAACGTTGATCTTGTCACTAACCTTAGCGCCACCCAGGATAGCTACGAATGGGCGCTGTGGGTTCGCGATCGTATCGCTTAGGTATTGGATTTCCTTTGCGACCAAGAAGCCTACGACTTTGGGCTTGTTTCCCATGGCGAGCGGGACTGCAACCATAGAAGCTTCTTCTCGGTGGCAAGTTCCGAAAGCGTCGTTGCAATAGATGTCGGCGCACGAAGCCAACTTGCTGGAGTAAACTGCTTCCCCGTTCTTTTCACCAGGATTAAAGCGGACATTTTCCAGAACAACAACGTCACCATTTTTGAGCGCGGTGATTTTTGCTTCGGCGTCGGGTCCAACCGTGTCCGAAGCGAAGGAAACAGGTGTTCCGAGTAGCTGACCCAATCGTTCTGCGGTCGGTTTGAGAGTGAACTCAGGTTCAGGGCCTTTGCCTTTTGGGCGTCCAAGGTGGCTCATGAGAACTAACTTGCCGCCTCTAGAGAGGACAGATTCGATGGACGGGAGCGCCATTCGTATCCGCCGATCGTCGGTTATTGAACCCGAGTCGTCTTGCGGGACATTAAAGTCAACCCGCATCAGTACCACCTTGCCCTGACAATCAACATCCGAAATGCTTTTCTTGGCCATCTTTGCTGTGCAATCTATTCAAGGAATCGAAACTAAACCGTTAGGACCTTTTTTTAACGGAAATTCCAATCCTGAACAGTGCTTGGCTAAATCTCGCTTGCCTTGTCAACGTCGGATTAACTGCCGCTTTCGCGGAGAGGGTCCGAATTGGTAACCCGAAGTGTAACGGCTTGTTGCTTTAATGCATTGATACTGTGCAGTTGCTTTGTAGGACGGCCTTTCTAGGCCGTCGAAAGCAGCGTAAATGCTCGCGACGGCCTGGAAAGGCCGTCCTACCGGTTTGCCTAACGGCAAATCTATTTAATCAACAATCCCGTAAGCGAGGGACAATTTCGCGGGTCCCTCGCTTACCCGCTTGTTGATTTAATGGTAACCCGAAGCGTTAGCGAGGATTGCAGTCGGCTCCTCGCTAACGCTTCGGTTTACCATTGCGTGGCACGAGCGCGCTCGCTCGTGAATCCATGGGCGAGAACGTGAGACGCCTCATCTTTACCCACTTCTTTGTTGCACGAGCACCGTCCTTCGGACTGAGCACGAGCACGAAAAACAACGGATCTTGGTTTTCGATGCCCTGAAATGTGGGTAAAGATGAGGCGTTGCACCGGTTTACCATTGGGGATCATTACCTTCATACTAGAGCGAAGGTCAATTACCACTGGCATAAAGCCAGATGGCACGCATTGAATGCCCCTGGGGTTACCCCGCGAGACGCCCATGCCACTTTCGAATACCCAGTATCACAATACATTAAAGCAACAAGCCGGTAAGCGAGGAATTGCACTTGCCGCCTCGCTTACGGGCGCGTGTTGTCAAACTGCCGCCCAAAAGTGGTCCAACCGAAAAATCACAGCCTAAGAGCCAGAAATCAGTCCGACTATTTTCCGTGGAAGTTGTAGTCTTTGTGCTTCACGTCGAAATCATCGTCGGTAAGTCCCACGTTGAACTTGAGGCTCTGATAAGTGTATTCTTCGATCACTTCGGGCTCAGCTCCAGCCGTTTTTGGCCAGCTGTAGGCAGCGTAGCGAACCGGGATCTTCCATTCATCGTCCATGAAGATCTGAGCGATATGGAATTCGTAATGGTTTTGCTGGACCGGATGCGTGACTTGAAGGATTGAACAGGATCTGCCGCCAACTTTGGCACCCGGAACGAGTTCGACATTGCAGCTGCCGTGACGCTTGTCTTTTTCGCCGCGTTCGATCAACTTGACAACCAAGTTTTCGATGCCGATGTCTGTCAACGGATAGCGTTGACCAGCCATGGCTAGATAACCAGTGGGTTCAAGGGAATGCGTACCGAGCATTCTCTTCATACCACCTTCGTGGGCAAACAACTTGCCCTGATTCTGGTTTTCGACGAAGAGAACTTCGCGACCTTTCACGGCCGTAGGTTTCAGGAAGGCGAGATAGACACTGAAGGGAACTACCACCTGGTTGTTTTGGATCTTTCGATTACGAACTTTTACGAACATAAATTCATGTTCGCCCAGGTCATCTCCGATTTTTTCTCGTTTGACTAAGACCCCTGTGTAGTCCTTCAAGTCATTCCGAATAAGTGCAAGGCTTTGATGTGCCAATTGAATAGCCGGATCGAGCGGATGAGCCACCGCAGGCGGAATCGAAGGATCATTTTTCGAAACACGGAAAACGGGCTCCGTTAAACCTGAAGTCGGCGGTTGTTGAGCGACGGCGACACCGGTCGTAACAGCAGACAGAGACAGCGAAACCAATGCCGCTCGAAACCAAGTGCGTCCAAATCGCCTCATCGAATATCGTCTCCGTTGCTTCCCTAGATTACCCATCTGCTTGACCGCAGTTACTCGCGGTCAGAATTCTTGATGTTTCGAGTATCGATCAACGGGTTGAGCTTCAATGAAAAAATGTAGTGATGTCGTCACAGACCTACCCTGCTAGCTTTCTCGAATTCAAGTTGATTGGTTCGTGCGAATCTTCTGACCGTGACTTTCCGATCAATTCAAGGAAGAGATCTTCAAACTTGTCGATCATGAGGCGTACATGAAAGCGTTTTTCCGCATATTCTCTTGCCGCGCGGACGGTGACAAAGCGATGCTCGGTGTTTTGGATTGCGTCCGTCATCAAGCGAGCCAAGGTCGCAGGGTCATTCCCGTCGCAAGTCCAGCCCAATGATTGCCCGTCGTCAGGTGACCTCAAGACTTCCTTGAGCCCTCCGACTTCGCTTGCGATAACGGGAGTTCCGATCATTTGAGCTTGGATTACAACCAACGAAAGGCCTTCGCTTTGAGATGGATGGACAAAAGCATCGGCAGCACAAATCCAACGCTCGGGTTCGTTCTGAAAACCAAGCAATCGCACATGTTTTTCCAATGAATACTTGCGAATCAACTGCTCTAGTTCCGGTCTAGCCTTGCCCTCGCCGCAAACAACAATACAAAACTCGGGCACATGCCATCTCAAGTGATGCGCTGCTTCGATCAAGCGATGATAGCCTTTGCAGGCGATGAGGCTGCCTACGGCACAATACAGGGGTGTTTTATGGTGAATTCCCAGAATGTCGCACGCCCAAAAACGCTCTAGCCAACGCTCAAGCTTAGGGGGTTCGAGTCCTCCGTGGATGACCGAGGTTTTTTGTTCTGCAACTCCTCCGGCCAAACAGACCTCGCGAACGGCATTCGAAACGCAAACCAACTTGTCGAGCATCCAATTGTACGGAATGGACGAGCGAATGGGAAAAGCAGTATGCTTAACTCGAACTCGTTTGATTCCCAGCTTTCCAAGCATTGCAAGCGAACCCCAAGTGAATGCATGCGAATCGTTTGCATGCAAAACCTGAACGCCAAAACGAGTGCATGCCTTTCTGAGTCGCAGCAACGATTTCGGTCTTGGTGCTCGGCTCGATAATGAGCAACACGGAAAGCTGCTTTGTTGGACTTTGTCGTGCAGAGAACTGCTTTCATCGCAAACCCACAATACTTGGTGCCCACGACGGACCAATCCGTTTCCTAATGACCATAGAAATTGCTCGCCACCACCCCAACTAACGGGAGATGACATTAGCGCCAGCTTCATTTTCGTTGGCAGCATTTGAGGAATTCCTGAAAAAACGATTAGTATCTAGATTGAGTGCCGTCGATTCTAGGCGTTTTCAATCTCCAGCGTCCAGATCAAAATGCGGTGATTTATGGCTGGGGTGCATGTCGGGGTTTGTGTCACTGGCCAACCCGTCCGTTCAGACAGCTCAATCTAGCTGGCACGTTTGGTTATGTCTCGCGCGACCGCAAAAATCGTATTCTCCTCGACGATGGATTTCGCCGTCCACTCTAGCATGATGTAATGCCCAGCCGAATGCCGGTATCGGTTGCAAAAATGCACAACCGGTTTTCCCGCCAGCAAATCCGCCATGACGTGCATCGTGGGGTTTTTATCGTCGGGATGAACGAAATCCAAGAATGGTTGGCTGACAAGTTGTTCTACCGAATAGCTCCAAGATCGACAACAAGTCCTGGATGGTTGTATTGCAAAGGCTCAAGAGACTGGGCGCCTAAATTGCTCGCGAACCATCCTAGGTTCCCGATCAACCACAACGTCGTCCAAATGATACTGCTGATACGGCTCATAATGCGCCTTGAGTTCGTTGCGATGTGCGATGCGAGGGCAATGATTTCATTCTGTTCTCTCAATCTCTGGAAAAACTACTTTATCGTAGATGTCAGCCATTGCGATTGCCGCTCCGATACTCGCTAGCTGGATAGATTGATCGA
>Ga0194045_1000050_pt1 | contig 32059 bp, 22 predicted proteins | sample JunL6211m_MetaG_FD_161686 | JGI IMG/M metagenome (GOLD analysis project Ga0194045, IMG submission 161686) | Anoxic zone freshwater microbial communities from boreal shield lake in IISD Experimental Lakes Area, Ontario, Canada - Jun2016-L626-11m | ecosystem: Environmental > Aquatic > Freshwater >...
TTCGATTTAAAAAAAAAGGAGTGGCTAATGCCACTCCTTTTTTTGTTTGATAGCGGGCAAGAATGATCAGTTCTTTTTGTTAAAATCGCCTGCCCAGATGGTAATCATTTTATCAGCAGTAACATGCTTTTTGAAAGCATCTACAACTTCCTTCGAGGTCAGATTCTTGATTTTTAGTTCAAGAGTCTTGTAGAATTCCATTGATCGGTTGGCTGCAAGGTTTTCTGCAAGTATTGATGCTAATCTTGAATCCGTGGTTCTTTCGATTTTCATCTGTGCGAGAAAAGCTTTTTGGCCCTCTGCAAATTCAGTTGCATCGATTCCTGCCTCTACGAATTTTTTGAGTTCATCAAAAACCGCAATATCGACATTCTTTATTTTAGACGGGTTGCAACTTGCCATCACCGTAAATCTGGCTGATAAGTCTTCTGCATCTGCATCAAGGCCAGAGCGGACACCATAAGCAAGGCCTTCCTTCTGGCGCACCCGGTTTCCAAGTCTAGAGCTTAAGCTACCGCTGCCGATGATGAAATCTGCCATTGCCAGGCCGGCAAAGTCGGGGTCTGAATCTTTGAGAGGAAAAACAATGCCCGACATGAACATTGCGTTTTCCTTATCTGGAGTATCGATGACAAGTTTTTCACCTTTGTCAGCAGTCTTAGCGATTGTTTCAATTTTCTTGAAAGCCACTTTAGAGTTTAGATCTAAGATTTTCTTTGCGTGTTCTGAAACAATCTGGGGTTCGAAGTCACCGACAACAACGACTTCAGCCTCACCTACACCAAAGATGTTTTTGTAAAGATTTTTGATGTCTTCGATGGTGAGTTTATTAAGTCGTTCCGCAGATTCTTCGAAAGTTGGAGTGTATCGGACATCTGTAGGAAGGTGTGGGGAGAGTTTTCTTTGTAAGAGGCGGTTTGCCAGCGCCCCTGGTTCTGTTTTATTCTTTTCAAGAAGGTCTTTGGATTGCCGCTTGATGATTTCCAATTCTTCTGAAGAGAAAGCTGGTTCGTGCAATACTTCATGCAGAAGTGTGAGCACGCCGTTGACTGCATCTTTTCTGCAAAGAATAGAAATTTGCAACTCGCCTGCGGAACCACTGATGCGCCATTGAGCTTGAAGCTTGGCCATCGTGTCATCAATTTCCTGCCTGGTTTTCTTTTGCGTTCCACGGGTTAAAAGCAGGGGCATGATGGCAGCGGCGGTATTCTTTCCCGCCAAATCTTTATCATTGCCATAATGAATGTTGATTAAAAGACTAACCACTTGGTTACGAGTCTTTTTGGGAAGATAAGCGTATTTCACATTTGGAGACAAAGTGCCTAGGGTGGTGGTTTGAATGATATTTTCAACGGAGGGGTCGAAAAATTCCCCCTGTACCATGACTTGCCCACCTTTGTAATCTTTAAGCAGAGCATTTAGGTCGGGAGAAGCAGGGATTTTAATTCGCTCTGCTTTATCGGTGGGATAATAGGTTCCAACCGTGCTATTGTTTGCAGTTAGGTAAGTTTGAGCGACGCGTTGAACATCTTCAGGTGTAACCTTGGTAATAAGATCTCTGAAGAGGAAGAACAGGCGCCAATCGCCTTTAGCCGCCCAATCACTTAGCGAAATGCCAATTCGATTGCTATCGGACATCAATAAACTTCGGGATCGGGCGAATTTAGTTTTAGCTCTTTCGACTTCTGTTTTATCAACGGGCGAGGCGCGGAATTTGTCGATCGTTTCTAGTAATATGGCTCGTGTTTTGTCGATATCTGCGGTGCCATCAACACTTGCCATGATTTCAAATACACCCGGGTCGTGCCAACCAAAAGCATAACCAGAAACGCTGGTAGCAACTTTTCCCAAGACCATGGTTTTGTAAAGGATGCCGGAAGGTTGGCTGGTAAGAACTTCTTCGAGGATTTCGAGGGCAGCGAAATCCGGGTGTGAGCTTGAGGGTGTGTGATAAACAACTCCAACAGCACCAACTTTGCCCACACGCCTTAGTACCACTTGCCTTTGTCCATCTTGAGCGGGTTCTTCGGTGTAAGTTAATTCAAGGGGAGTTTCGGGCCTTTGAATCGACCCAAAGTATTTTTCAATCAAACCTAGAGCCTGTTCTTTTTTAAAATTGCCAGCAATCACCAGCATGATGTTGTCGATACGGTAATACTTTTTGTAAAACCCTTGAAGCTTATCGATAGGAACTCTTTCGATATCTGCCCTGTTGCCAATAGTGGATTTACCGTAATTATGCCAATCATATGCAGCGGAAAGCATGCGTTGACTAAGGATTCCAACAGGATCATTTTCGCCACGCTCAAACTCATTTCGCACAACGGTCATTTCCGAAAGCAAATCTTCCCTGCGGATAAAGCTGTTGAACAAGCGGTCTGCTTCGAGTCGGATTGCAAATTCAAGATTATCGCCTTCACTAGAGAGCGTTTCGAAGTAGTTGGTACGATCCACCCAAGTGGTACCATTCATAATTGCGCCGCGATCCTTCAAAGCCTTGGGAATATCGGGGTGAAGTTTCGTACCTTTGAAGACCATATGCTCAAGAAGGTGAGCCATACCACCTTCGCCATAACCTTCGTGCCTAGAACCTACAAAAACCGTTGCATTAACAGTGACTTTAGAAGTGGAAGGATCAGGGTAAAGAAGAATTTTCAGTCCATTAGCCATTTTGTATTCGGTGATATTTTCAATGGAAGTTACTTCTTTGATGGTTGATTTGGTTTCTTGAGCAAAAGCTGAAAGCAAACCTATTTGAGAAGTAAGTATTGAAAGCACAACCATAAAAAAAATCCTTGTCATTGAAATCTCCTTTTAAACAAACACTGCAGACGATAAGTCTGCAGTATATAGGTTGAGAGCGGTTTTGATAAATACTAAAAGCTTAGATCAGTTGACAGCCCCTTTTGCAGAAACATCGTAGCACCAAAGGGTATCTTTTTCCTTAAGGTAAAGTTTTCCGCCAATAACAACGGGATGATTCCAACTGTTTTTGTCTGAGTTAGGGATTTTGAACGATCCCTTCTCAACATAACCCTTGGGGGAAGCTTCAACCAAAGCGACTACGCCATTGTCGTAACGAATGTAAAGATGCCCGTCCGCAAAAACCATGGAAGCAGAGCCTTTGCCTGCTTCGCGGTTTTCAGGCTTAGGCCTTTTCCAAAGAACTTTACCAGTAGCGACTTCAGCGCATTGTGGGTTACCTGAATCATCACGATCGCTGAAAATAAAATCCCCGATTTTGATAACGCCCCCGTGCTTGTTGGTTAAGTCCTTGCTGAAATAAACTTCACTTGCCTCGATGCCCTTAGCGGATTTGGTAAGTTGAACCAATCCTGCGCCACGCCCGTAACCAGCAGCAGCGTAGACTTTATCGTTAAAAGGAATGGGGGTTGGAATGTTGGCAGTATTGGATTTAAATTTTGCAGGATCATTGCCGTATTTCCAGGCAACCTTACCGGTTTTTGCTTCAATCCCTACAAGTTCGTTGGAAAGAAGTTGCACATAGAATTTGTCATTGCCAATTGTGGAAATAACGATGGAGGAATAGCCAGCAGTCTGATCTAGTGGGCAAGCCCAGACCGTGGCGCCTGTAGCTTTATTTAAAGCGACAACAGTATTATCTTTGCCACCGGGGGTACAAATAAGGTTGTCGCCATCGATGAGTGGCGATTCGGTATAGTTCCACCCGCCTGATTTTCCGCCAAAATCTTTGTTGAAGTTTTTTCTCCAAACTTCTTTGCCATCGGCTGCATTAAGACAGACGAGGTCGCCAAATTGACCAAGTGCATAAACCTTGCCATCTGAAAAGCATGGTGTGCAACGGGTGCCAGAATAATTGCCGCCTTCCTTGCCAACCATGGTTTGCCAAAGTATTTTACCTGTAGCACGATCAAGGCCGAATACATAGGAAGATTTCTCGGTCTTGATATCGCCCATAGTGAATATTTTATCAGCAACGGTGCTGATGCTAGAAAACCCATCACCAAGTTTTTCTGTTTTCCAAAGAAGTTTTGGGCCAGTCTGGGGCCAATCTTTTAAAAGATTCTTATCAGTTGAAATGGCATCGCGATTGTTGCCTCGGAATTGCTTCCAATCTGTTGAATCAGCGGGGGTTTGCCCCAAGCTAACTTGAACAGTAAAGAATAGAATGCTGGAACATAGAAACGATCTCATTTTGTAAACCCCTTTTCAAACCGTGTGAGGAAAAACAGGCAGGTAGGGCGATGATAATTGTTTTGTGTCTATTAAACAAGGGCCTAATATGCAAAAAAAGATCGCAGGTTAAATAGCCTGCGATCTAAAGCCATGCTTACCAATAGTTAATTCTTTTAGTTAATTCTTTTTCTTGGTGCCCTGTTTGTTGTCAGGATTGGATGAACCATCTTTCCCCGTAACCATGATCATGCTTGCAAATGTTTTATTTTCCTGCTTTGCAAGTGATATTATGACTAAGTGTCCGGGAATGATGTTTTCAGGTTTAGCTTCATATCCTGGAAGATTAGGATTGCTACCTTTGAGTTTTTTCAGATCTTGTTGTGTGTAGACCTTGATATTTCCTTTGTCATCGAAAGCTTCAACTGGTTCTTTGAATCGGAACTTTGTGGTTTCTTTAAGCGGGATTTCTAGTTCTTTCCAGTCATTTACTGCTGGTGCATTTTTACCTTTGTTCGCAGGCAGATTGTTGGGTGCTTTTGGGCTATGAATTTGAACAATGATGGATTTTTCGGTTGGTTCAGAAGCCACTTTGCCTACGATTGTACTTCCAGTTACCTTTGAAATATCAATTCGATCTAACGGAGTTTTATTTTTCTTGGCATCCTGCCCTAGTGCAGAAAAAGAAATAAATGCGATGCAAAGCAATACAAAGGAGCAAAGTTTAAGATACATGGTTCTACCCCGGAAAAATGATTGAGTTCTTTTACGGACTTTAAACACTTATATAGTTTACCATAAAAAGAGCATTAGTACTCAGATGTTTTGCTCATTTGCCTGAGATCCCGCCAAAAAACCAGTACTCCAAGCAGCCTGAAAATTAAATCCGCCTATGGGCCCATCGAGGTCTAAAATCTCCCCTGCTAAATACAATCCCTTTTTTAGCTTGCTTTCCATGGTCTTTGAATTCACTTCGTCAAGGCTTACTCCGCCAGTGGTTACTTCTGCCTTGGCGTACCCAAGGGTACCTGTGATATTAACCGATTTTGATTTGATAGAAACCACGATAGCTTTGCGCTCATCCTTGCTTATCCCTGCGCATTTTCTTTCTGGACTAAAACCGATTTGACTGAATAACCCCTCGAGAAGTCTGCGAGGCAGCAGTTCACCCAATGCAACAGAAAGTAGTTTTTTTCCATCTGTTGATGCAAAGGATTGTAGTTTTGCTTCAAGGTCGATTTCTTTGACTGAGGGCAAAAAATCAAGCTTTAGGGAACTGTTCTTAAAGTTAGAAAGGCTGTTAAGTGCCTTGCTCACATTTAATATGACGGGCCCGGATAAACCAAAATGAGTGAAGAGGAATGAACCCCTGTCTTGCATCATTGGTTTTTCATTGAGGCAGGCGGTTACCCCTACATCCGGAATGGTTACGCCACTTAATTCATGCACCCATCTTGCATCGGTTTTCAAGGGGGCCAAGGCAGGTTGTGTTTCTTTTATGGTGTGGCCAAATTTCATTGCAAACGTGTATCCATCGCCTGTCGTTCCACATCCTGGGAAGGATAATCCCCCTGTGGTAAGTATTATTTTTTTTGCGTGGAAAGTTTGGAGATGGGTTTTTAAAAGAAAACCATCTTCGGTGGCATCGATATCGAGCACCGGGGTTTCCAGCACAAGTGTTGCGTTTTCATGCTTTAGCTGATTCAGAAGCGCATCTAGAACATCAAGGGCTTTGTTGCTGACCGGAAATATTTTGCCTGTGGCTTCAATCTTGGTTGCAACGCCTGCTTGATTGAAGAAGCGGATTGTTTCATCGACGCTAAATGCAGCAAGTGGAGAGTGCAGAAATTTTCCGTTATTGCCAAAAGCTTTAACGATGCCTCGATTATCGGTGTTGTGGGTGATGTTGCAGCGAGTGCCGCCTGACATAAGGATTTTGACGCCTGGCTTGCGATTTTTTTCAAGGACAAGAGTTTTGGCGCCCGACTTTCCCGCAGAGATACCTGCCAAAAGGCCTGCAGCGCCTGCTCCAACAACAATTACATCCCAGTTCGTATCCATAAAGTTATGCCTGCCTGCGAAAATCAGAAGATCAGGATTTCAAATCAGCAGGAGTCATTCCTATGGTTTTTAAGGCTTGGGCGAAGAAGTCGGCCCCAGCTTTTTTCATCAGTTCGTTTACTTTCATGCATTCTGCCTGCCATTGTTCGTCACTCATTCCTAATGCGCGTGGCGCAGTGCATACTTCGAGGTAGATTTTAGCTTTGGGTTCGGTGCCGCTCGGGCGGAGGGCGATTTTTGCGAATTCTCCGCATCGATACACCAGCACATTTCGCGAGGCAGCATCTGTTTTACTTTTGATGGGTCCAAGCTTCCCGTTGGTGTCAAGAAAATCTGTTACGGAAGTTACCTCCATGCCCCCAATTGTTTTGGGTGGATTATTTCTAAGGTTATTTAGCATGGTTGTCATCAAGGCTTTGCCCTCAACGCCAGGCAATGCGATGGGCAAGCCTACATTTCGATAGTAACCAAACCTTTCAAACAATTGGTTGAGGTATTTCAAAGTGGTCGTATTGTTTCTGAAAAGATAAAGTGCCCATTCAGCAAACAATAAGGCTGCAGCGCCTGCATCTTTGTCGCGTATTTTATCGGTGCTCAGAATACCGTGGCTCTCTTCGGATGCGATGACGAAGTCACTTGGGGCCCCGGTAACATGGGAGTACTTGCCGGTACTTTCAAGTTGCCAAAGAACCTCGGAAACATATTTGAAGCCAACCAGCAGATCATCAAGAACTTGAACATTAAAATGTTTTGCGATCCTGCTGATCATGCCCGTGGTGACTTCTGTTTTGACAACAATAGCCTTTGAGTTGAGCTTTTTGTTTTGGGCCATCATCTCGAGTTTAAAGCAGGTTGAAATTGCAGCGATTTCGTTGCCGTTAACATAACGCCAGCCCCCTTGATCATCAGGAATCATTGCGCCCAAACGGTCGGCGTCTGGATCGGTAGCAAGAAGAAGGTGTGCGTTGTGGGCTTTTGCAACAACTTCAGCTCGGTCGAGGCATTCAGGTATTTCTGGGTTGGGGGTTTTGGTGACATTTGGAAACTGGCCATCTGGAGACATTTGTTCTGGAACAGGAATGACATTAAATCCTTCCTTTTGCAGTATTTCCATGCTTGTCATAGATCCCACGCCATGAAGCGGGCTAAATACAACCTTGAAGGGTTCATCTTTCTTTGGTAAGGGAATTAAGCGTTGAGCGCAGCAAAGGGAAATGTATTCTTTGTGTGGCTCTTCAGAAATAAATTGAATGAAGTTCTTTTTTACAGCTTCTTCCCATGGCATGGTGTGGATGTCTTGAACCAAGTCGACGAGGTCTGCCATGATCTGATCATTAGGCGGGACGGGTTGACCACCTCGTTCATCGTAGAATTTTCCACCGTTGTCATCGGGGGGATTATGCGAGGCAGAGATATTCAGCCCTCCTTGAGCTTTTAAAAGCCGGATGGAGAATGATAATTCTGGTGTGGCAATATAATGATTGCTAGTTAATGGAAGGGTGTAGGTATAGATACCGTTGGCTGCATAAACCCTGGCGGCATAAGCAGCAAGTTCTTTCGAGGAAAGATTCAGGGCAGGGTTGGGTAGGTTTGGGTTATATTGTTTTCGCTTATCCATGAAACAGCGCACATCATAAGCTAATGCCACATGTATTTTTTTAAGATCAGGGAATTGATGTTTGAGGTATTCGCAATGGCCTTGAACAGATGCGCCCAAAGTCCAAAGATTCATGCGGTTGGGGCCGACCCCTACAGGGCCTCTTCTGCCACCGGTGCCGAAAGGGAGAATCTGAGAAAAGCGATCTAGAAGCCCGGCCCATTTCTTCTCTGAAATCAAATATTCGATTTGGGGGCGGTACTCTTTGAATTCTTCATGGGTAAGCCATAGATCCAGGTTATGTAATGCTTGTTTCTTGATATCTTCTGGAGCTTCTAGCGATAAAATTGATTCTTGTACTAAAGCGGACAATGGCATTGGTTACATCCTAGAATAAAATAATGAAGTAAATCCCGTTAACCCCACCTGTAAAAGTGATAATCTAGACAGTGTGGACAATTATTGCAATTGGAACTCCCAGAGTGCGTTTCACTTATCCTAGGAATGGCCTTAAACCATGAAATACCCGCTGGAATTTGAATTTGATGTCGTTGTTGTAGGAGGAGGGCACTCGGGCATTGAGGCCGCTTTAGCTTCTGCAAGGATGGGCCTTAAAACTGCACTTTTAACAATGAGTGCCGAAACCGTTGGGTTAATGAGCTGTAATCCTGCAATTGGTGGAATTGCCAAAGGTCAGATTGTTCGAGAAATTGATGCATTGGGCGGCGAAATGGGCAAACTTACCGATGCCACTGCCATTCAGTTCCGCATGCTTAATTTGACTAAGGGGCCTGCTATGCATTCCCCTAGGGCCCAAGCCGACAAAAAACAGTATCAGATCCAAGCTAAATGGACCGTCGAGAAACAAGAAAACCTCACACTCCGTCAAGAGATGGTGGAAAATATCCTGCTTGAAGATTCCACCCAGGATGATGGTTCGGTTCGTACCGTAAAAGGCGTTATTTGCAGAGGGGATACTCTTTATCGTGCCCATTCAGTGGTTCTAACTACGGGTACGTTCCTTAAAGCCATCATGCATACTGGGGAAGCCAAATCGCAAGGGGGCAGGGCAGGGGATGCGTCTTCCGAGAGCCTTAGCGAAAGTCTTATTTCTTGTGGGTTTCAGTTGGAAAGATTTAAAACAGGAACACCTTGCAGGCTAAATGGCCGAACAATTGATTTTACGAAAACTGAAGCCCAGCCAGGTGATATTAACCCTAGGCCTTTCAGCTTTTCGACTAAGAAAATCGAACAAGAGCAGGTTCCTTGTCATATCACCTACACTAATTCTATGGTGCATGATATGATTCGCGAGAATTTGCATCGTGCCCCGATGTATTCAGGTCAAATTAAATCGCAGGGCCCCCGTTATTGCCCTTCGATTGAAGATAAAGTTGTTCGCTTTGCTGATAAAGACAGGCATCAGATTTTTTTAGAGCCCGAGGGGCGCACCACCAGCGAATATTACTGCAACGGTATTAGTACAAGCCTTCCCAAGGATGTGCAGCAGAAAATGCTTGCGCTTATTCCAGGGTTGGAAAAAGCAGAGATCCTTCGCTGGGGATATGCTGTTGAGTACGATTATTCTCCGCCCACGCAATTGCACCCCACTTTGGAAACTAAATTCATTGCAAACCTGTATTTTGCTGGCCAGATCAATGGCACTACCGGTTACGAAGAAGCTGCAGCTCAAGGCTTGATGGCAGGTATCAACGCAGCCTTGAAAATCAAAAAGCTCGCTCCTCTAATCCTTGACCGAAGTCAGGCATATATTGGCGTTTTGATCGACGACTTGGTGACAAGAGGGGTGGATGAGCCTTACCGAATGTTTACCAGCAGAGCTGAGTATAGGTTGCAGTTGCGCCATGATAATGCGGATAGAAGGCTCAGCCCAATTGGCAGGGAGATCGGCTTGGTGGATGACGAAGCTTGGAATCGTTTAAAGGAAAAAGAGAAAGTAATTGAAGAATCCATTAAGGTGCTGCGCGAGAACCATATTGAGCACGCTTCGCTAGAGCAATGGTTGCGCAGGCATGATGTAGATTGGCAATCCTTGGTTGTGATGGCACAGGAAAAACTGGGTTTAAAATTCGATCTTCCTGCGGAAGTTGAAGAACAGCTTGAATTAGAAATCAAGTATGCGGGATATATCAACAGGCAGACGGTGCAGATTGAGCGATTTCAAAAGTTGGAAACAAAATCAATTCCTACTAACTTTGATTATTTGGCAATTGCTCACTTGCGCCAGGAAGCTAAGGAGAAGTTCAACAAGATAAAGCCTGCAAATATTGGTCAGGCTGGACGAATCAGTGGGATCAGCCCATCGGACATCGCAGTGTTATTGCTTTATTTGAAATAAAAGTTCGGGCGATTAATTATAAGAGAAAGGTTGGGCATTCGGCCTTCGCATCATGATCAACCCCCTTTTTGTTTAAACCGTGATGCGGTACTAAAGAATTTAAATACATTCAATTCCTTGTGAATTAAAGCTACCTATCTTTACTCCTTGACAATATAGGGAGAAGGGGTAATATGACATTAGGCGAGCAATCGTTTTAATCGGCTTATTTTGTTTATTTTAACATGGATTTTGAAGTAGATAAATGGAGAACCTTGTGAGGTTGGCATGATCCTATTGAAATCGTGCCTTGCACAAATTTAGTTCTTCATGGTAAGCAAGTATATATAGGGCAGACTGGATGACTCGCAGTTTGCATTCGAGACAGGGTTTACGGTAATCAAGGTGGTTCAAGGAAGAATCTTGGGTTGACTTGTTATCTTGCGTGAAGATGATTTTGTTTACTCAAAAACGCTGGCTAGCTGGTGCCAGGAAGGACATTAAAGATGAAAACTGTTTTTACGACCGGAGAGGCTGCTAAAATTTGTAAAGTAAGCCAACAGACTATCATCCGTTGTTTCGACAATGGCCAACTCAAAGGATTCAGGGTTCCTGGCTCTCGCTTTCGCAGGATTCCCCGTGAATCTTTGTACAAATTCATGAAGGATAATGGTATCCCTACGGATGCGCTGGAAAGTGGCAAAAGAAAAGTTCTGCTCGTTGATGACGATACAGAATTGTTGGAATTGATGAACAAGGTTATCGAAGACGATGGCCGTTTCGAAGTTCGCATTGCAACTAACGGTTTTGATGCTGGCATGATGGTTAAAGAATATCGCCCAGATGTGATTGTTCTTGATGTGATGTTGCCCGATATCAATGGTAAAGAAGTTTGCCATCGAGTTCGTGCTGACAGCACTCTTGAAGAAGTGCGAATTCTTTGCATCAGCGGTATGATCGAAGAAGATAAAATTCAAGAACTTCGCCTTGCTGGCGCCGATGATTTTCTCAGCAAGCCTTTCGAAATCGAAGAACTTATTGACCGTATGTGCCAGTTGATGGATATCGAATCCACCTCAACAACAGGTGCAAGATAGTCTCAATTAGATGATAATTTGTGGGGAAGGACCCTTACCATTAGGGTTCTGCCCCCCATTATTTTTCATTGTTCTTTGATGGAGTATGCCTGTGGCAGCTTTGGCCGAGCATGGAAGTTCGGCAACATTTCTAAACCTGATAATGAAAACCCCGTGGCTATTGCCTAGGCTTTCTTCTGTTTCTGATTTTATATTCAAGCCCTTGTCGGAATCATGGCTTGATATTAAGACTGATCCAGGTGCGGTTTATTTACTACTGCGATATTCAGATGCGCATGCTGATACTGATTTTCCAGCTTGTTTAGAAAATGCTAGGCCAGCAGTTTCTGAAAGCGTCCTTTCACTTTTACGCATGGGTTTTAGCCTTGATGCTACCCTTGTCAGCAATGATTCTCTTGTAAATGCATTGTGTAGGGCAGCAATTGCTTCTGAAATCGCTTGCATTACAGGCAAGGTTTCAAGTGAACTCGCCTGGGTAGGTGCGTTGTTTTTTGATTTCAAATCGTTGGCCAAAAATCATGTTCAAGAGCAAACCGATAATGCAACCCTGATGCGTCAGTATGGTTTGCCTGTCTGGTTAAGGCTTGTTAATTTGTTGTCAGGGAAAGATGGCCTTGAGATAGCGACCGCCGCAGGCCTGCATTCATACTTGGGCGAAATATTATTAATTGCAGATCAATATTCTCGTGTCGGACAAGCTGGGAAATCTTTGTCAGTGAGACAGTGGGAAAAGAAATTAAAGTGTCCTGGCCTTTTGGATAAAATCGATGTTGGTGCGATAGTTAACAAATGGTTTGGTGGTAACATTCGGACTTTTGTTGATTCCAAAAGAAAGACGCCTGAAAGTGTGATTGCAGAGAGTCTTCAATTTGCAATGGATAGCATTCATGAGAATCGCTTGATTCAATCTCGTGATAATGTCGAATCGGAAGCATATAAGGCCGCTTTGCAAAATCAGATTCAATCCGGATCGCAGCGCCTTCATGAAATGAAATTACAATCCGTTGTTGAGCTTGCAGCGGGTGCTGGGCACGAATTTAACAACCCTCTTGCAGTTATTCAGGGGCAATCACAATTTATTCTTGCTCGAATGGATGATTTGGAAATCGAAGAAACTAGGGAAAAACTCAAAGATTCTTTGGAAAGCATTGTAAGGCAGGCAAAACGAATTAATCTGATCCTGCGCAATTTAATGCAGTTTGCTAGACCTAATGTCCCTTCACCTGCCAATGTAGAATGTAAGGGAATTGTTGGCACTGTAATTGAAAAGCTAGAAAATTGGGCTAATGAAAAGAAAGTAAAGTTGTCTGCTGTGGATGGGGAGCTTTTTAATTGTTCGATTTTTGCTGACCCGTATCAGGCTCGCACAATATTGGAAAATGTTACTCGAAATGCGATTGAAGCTGCTGGAATTGGGGGCTGGGTAAAGATTGGGTTAGAAAATTCTGGATCAGGCCAGATCCTTCTTTTCGTGGAAGATAGTGGCCCTGGGCCTGCAAGTGAAGATGTTGCAAACTTATTTGACCCTTTTTTCTCTGGTAGGCAGGCGGGCAGGGGGCAAGGGTTGGGGCTTTCCGTTGCTTGGAGGTTGATTAAGCTTAATAAAGGTAACATCACTTTCGTTTTGCCATCTGGCTTCAAGCCGACTCGATTTGTTATTAGTTTTCCAATGAATGAGCTTTCTGCGCTTAATTTTTCAGAGCAAAGTGCCTCTGATTTTCACGACGCCATTATCAAGGCTGCATGATAGAAGCCATGGGTTTTAAGGCATATGCAACATAGCAAAATTCTGAAAATAAATCGTGACTTTACAGATAGCAGCCTGCCTTCTGATTCCTCTTCGCTGGAAATTAGGCTCGAAAAGGGGGATTTGATTTATCCTTCCTGGTCGCTTGATTCGATTTTTAATTCTGATGAATTAAAGGTTCTTTGTTCCCATAAACCCAAAGGTTTATGGCATCAAACCATTAGTTTTCATCCTAAGAATGGCAGACTGGCTGGATCTAATTCGAAAGAAATCGAAACTTTGCTCGGGCGGGTTTCAAAAGTTTTGATGGATAAAATTCAAGTTTTGCTTCCAAAGTATGAAGGGGCGATTCGTTTGGATCGGATTGTTTTGAATAATGTTGAAGCTGCAACTTCGGGAGGAACAAATATCACAAAAGATGATTTACTTCATCTGGACACTCTTAAGGGTGGACTGCCTGGAGAAACACGGGTGGTCAAATTAAGTTGCAATATTAATTTGACAAACACTAGAATTTGGGAAAAAGGGCCTTCGCTTGCGTCTTTGTTGGTTGATAGTAGGGCTAGAGCTGAACTGACTTCACGGGGCAAATCAGGCTTTTATCATGATCATTCTGGTAATAATATTACTGCAATGCTCGAGAAAATCGGGGTTACACTAAGGCAAAGTGAAGTCATTCAGAAAAAAATCCCGCGCAAAGTTGTTGTTTTCCCTGCTCAATCTTTCTGGCTTGCAATGACTGATGTTTGTTTACACTCTACTTTGCGCGGTAGTAATGTGCTGGAATTAATGTTTTTTGTTCAGGATCAAGCCTTATGCTCGGTGGATCTCTCTGCCTCTTGTTTACTTCAATCCTTTTTTTCTTCCGCTATCAAACAAGCTGCTGCATAATTTAAATCATGACAAATCTCTATTCGCAATGGCTATGCGCAGGGTTGCATGTTTGCGCACCAGCGTTGTGCCACAGTTGTAATAATTTATTGGAATATGATGAAGTATACCTTTGCAATGGTTGCAGGGAATGGTTTCGGCACCCTGATGACCCAAAGTGTTTGCGTTGTAACGCTCGAGTTGGCCCTCATCTTGACACCGCAGATGGCTGTTTGTTGTGCAAGCGGGATCATTTTTATTTTGATAAAGTTGTGTCGTTGGGTTTCTATCAGTCTCAATTTAAAGATGCAATTCTAAGAATCAAACACTTGCAGGGTGAGCAACTTGCGCGAACCCTTGGAGCATTATTAGGGGAGCATTTTTCCTGCACTCAGGGATTCCAACCAGACTTTATTACCTGCATTCCGGTGCATTGGTGGAAAAGATTGATCAAGGGGCATAATCAAACCGAAGCTATTGCAACAGGTGTTGCCGATGTTTTAAAAAAGCCTTTTGTTAATTGGGTATTGCGAAAAGTTCGTCATACACCGGAACAATCAGGATTGCTACCAACAGAAAGGCGTAAGAATTTGCGCCAAGTTTTTACGGCCGTTTCCCAATCATGTATTCAAGGTAAACAAATTCTTCTGGTGGATGATGTTCTAACGACGGGTACTACTGCAAATCAAGTTGCAAAAACATTAATTTCAGCAGGTGCAAAGCAAGTGGTTGTTGCAGTTCTTGCCAGATCTTTTGGACGATAATGTTAATATGATAGGGTTGATTGTTATAATAGTTTTAGTTGGATAAAGCTTGATAAAATAAATGATACATCAGAAGTATTCATTTTTTTAATATAGTCTCGTTTTTTATCGATCAAATTTTTGACACCTGCTAGTTATGGGCAATAACTTAATTAAGTGGGATGGGGTTACAAATTCACAGGGTGTTCAGAGGGTAATCAAATGCTAGGTCGTTGGATTTTGTCTATTGCTTTGGTTTTAGCTTGCGGAAGTGCACACGCTTCCTCTCGGGCTGAAAGTATGTTTGAAGAGTTAAACAAAGACTTCGGGTCTGTCCCCAGAGGACCGACTTTAATTCATCATTTTCGACTTAAAAATAACACATCTGAAACGGTTCACATTTCAGGAGTGAGAGTTTCTTGTGGGTGTGTCAGTGCTTCTGTTGCTAAAAATCAGATCAATCCAAATGAAGAAACCTCGGTTATTGCGCACATGGACAGCACCAGGTTTTCTGGTTCCAAAAGTGTTACGGTGTATGTGACTTTTGACAAACCAAGGTTTGAAGAAGTCAGGCTTTTGGTTCAGGCCTATGGGAGAAACGATTTCGCAGTATCACCAGAGAATTTTAATTTTAATGAAATCCGCAGGGGTAAAAGTGCAGAGTCTAAAATCACTCTCAGATTTTATGGTTTTCCTAACTTAGAAGTGCTTGAGGCGAAAACTGAGAGCCATTATTTGAAAGTCGATTATGCTCTGGTTAAACGCGAAGGGAATGATGTTATTTACGAGGCAACCGCAGTAGTTCGTGAAGATATCCCGGTTGGTAAATGGTTTTCAGATATATTCTTTAAAACTAATGTGGGTTCAATTCCCATGGTTCGGGTGCCTTTGAATGTTCAGGTTGAATCAATTTTGACTGTTAGCCCGACTAACCTTTCTCTTGGGACGGTGAAAATGGGAGATTCCAGTGACCGCAAAATTGTGGTTCGAGGTACCCAACCTTTTACAATCCTTGGCGTGGAAGGTTTGGATGATAATTGGGTCGTTAAGGAATTATCAAAGGAAAAGAAAGAAGTTCATGTGATAACTCTTAGTTTTAAAGCTAATAGGGAAGGGGACTTAAAGCATAAAGTGTTGATAAAAACCGATATTCCTGAATCAGGAACGGTTGAATTGACTGCTAATGCTTTGGTTAATCGTTAAATTTTGTTCGGAATTTTATGACGAAGCGGTTCGAGAACCTTGTAATCTTTTACAAGAGAATCTCGAACCGCTTCAGGTTTTTCAGTACACTTTCAATGTACGCCTTTTGCATGAATTGACTTGCTAAAGGTTCTCCTCCCTAGATAAATGGATGCCTCTATGATTGGTGTTCGTAGATTTAAAAAACTACTGGTTGCTAATCGCAGCGAAATTGCAATTCGTGTCTTTCGTACTGCAAGTGAACTGAACATTAAAACGGTTGCAATTTACTCCCACGAAGATCGCTTTGCCTTACATCGTTTTAAGGCTGACGAAGCTTATAAGATTGGTAAAGCAGGGGAGCCCATCCGCTCTTATCTTGCAATTGATGCAATTGTTGCCTTGGCTGTTTTACATGATGTTGATGCAATCCATCCGGGCTATGGCTTTCTTTCTGAAAATGCTGATTTTGCTAAGGCTGTTATCAAGGCAGGAATTGCATTCATCGGGCCGCGCCCTGAAGTCTTGATGAACTTAGGGGATAAAGTGCAAGCTAGATTGCTTGCCCAGCGAGCCAAGGTGCCAATTCTTTCAGGCAGCGATGCAGTTTCAGATGTTGGCGAAGCTAAGATTATTGCGAACAAACTTGGATACCCAGTGATCATAAAGGCCTCGATGGGTGGGGGCGGGCGAGGTATGCGCGTGGTTGAGTCTGAGGCTAAATTGCAAGATGCCTTGGAGCAGGCGCAACGGGAAGCTGGCGCAGCTTTTGGCGTATCTGATGTCTTTATCGAAAAATTTATCCGTAAAGCCAGGCATATCGAAGTTCAACTTCTCGGAGATAAGCACGGCAATCTATTTCATTTGTTTGAGCGCGATTGTTCGGTTCAGCGCAGGCACCAAAAGGTTGTTGAAATTGCGCCTGCATTTAATTTGAATGCTGAGACCCGAAAAGGAATTTTAGACGCTGCAATCGCTATTGGTCGCGAAGCAGGCGTGGATAACGCCTCTACGGTTGAGTTTCTGGTGGATGCGGAAACCAATAAGTTTTATTTCATCGAAGTGAATCCGCGTATTCAGGTCGAGCATACTGTTACTGAGCAAGTTTCTGGCGTTGATCTTATTAAAAGTCAGATCATGGTTGCGCAGGGGTTGACTCTGGGCAGTCCGGAAATCGGGTTTAAAAAGCAGGAAGATATCACCCTGCGAGGCTATGCGATTCAGTGTAGGGTTACTACCGAAGATCCATTAAACAATTTTCTTCCAGATTACGGCAAATTAAGTAACTATCGTTCAGCTAGTGGTATGGGAATTCGTCTTGATGCAGGTTCTGCATTTACAGGGGCTGTGATAAATCCCTTTTATGATTCCTTGTTGGTGAAGGTTACCGCCAATGCTCTCACCTATGAAGATGCTGCCCGAAGGATGCTTCGAAGCCTGAATGAATTTAGGATTCGTGGGGTAAAAACAAACATACCGTTTCTAATCAATCTGGTTAATCATCAGGATTTTCTTAATGGCTTGTGTACCACAAGATTCATCGATGAAACTCCGACTTTACTGGATCTGCCTTTTCGTCAAGATCGAGCAACAAGGTTGCTGCGATATTTGGGCGAAATTATTGTCAATGGTCATCCTGATATCAAGCGCAACAATAGTGCCAAAGAATCGGTGCAGCAAGAGCCAGAATTAGGTCCAAAGGTGTTGGCTTCCATCGGGAAAAACAATCCCAGAGGGACCCGAGACATATTTAAAGAGCTTGGAGCTGAAAAGTTTTCTCAGTGGCTGAGAAAAGAGAAAAAGCTCTGGATCACTGACACAACTTTTAGGGATGCTCACCAATCGTTGTTGGCAACTAGAATGCGAACCCGGGACATGTTACGGATCGCGCCTTTCTATGCAGCCCGGTTAAACGGTTTATTTTCGCTCGAAATGTGGGGCGGCGCTACATTCGACACTTCCATGCGGTTCCTCAAGGAATCACCTTGGGATCGCTTGGCAGAGATGCGTGAGAGGGTTCCCAACATTCTGTTTCAGATGCTACTTCGCTCTGCCAACGCAGTCGGGTATACGAGTTACCCAGATAATGTAGTGCAGCGTTTTGTTAAAGAAGCTGGCATGGCAGGGGTTGATGTTTTTCGCGTTTTTGATGCGCTTAATGGAATTCCCAATCTTCAGCTCGCCATCGATGCTGTCCGAGATTCTGGCATGATTTGTGAAGCTGCAATCTGCTACACCGGAGATATTCTCGACTCTAATCGCGCTAAGTATAACCTTGGCTATTATGTGGATTTGGCAAAACAATTAGAGAAGCTTGGCGCAAATATCATTGCAATCAAAGATATGGCAGGGCTGCTAAAACCTTGGGCGGCACAAAAACTGGTCCACGCATTAAGGCAGGAAGTTTCCCTCCCCATCCATTTTCATACACACGATTGTGCAGGTGGACAAGTTGCATCCTTGCTGTACGCAGCCTCTGAATCTGTTGATGTGGTTGATGCAGCCATGGCTCCTTTTTCTGGAATGACTAGCCAACCGAGCCTTAATGTTTTGGTAGAGTCTCTTAAGTTTCAAGATCGTGACCCCGATTTGGATCGTGAAGCTTTGCATGAGGTTTCCCTTTATTGGGAAGCAGTTCGTGCAATGTATGCACCTTTTGAAACCGGGCAATTAGCCCCAACCGCAGATGTTTACATCAACGAAATGCCAGGCGGGCAGTATACCAACCTTTTTCAGCAAGCCAAAGCGGTGGGGCTTGGAGATCGTTGGCGCGAAGTTTGTGAAATGTACACCCAGGTCAACCTTATGTTTGGTGATATTGTCAAAGTGACGCCAACTTCCAAAGTGGTAGGCGACATGGCTTTATTCATGGTTGGTAATGGTATAACCAGGAATGACATTGAAAATGGAACGCGAGAGCTTTCATTTCCCGAGTCTGTGGTGGAATTTTTTGAAGGTAGGTTGGGCGAGCCTTTGGGGGGATTTCCTAAAGCATTGCAAACAAAAGTTCTTAAGGGTAGGAAGCCGATTTCTGGCAGACCTGGTGCCTCCCTTCCTGCTGCAGATTTTGAGGCATCTAGATTGCAATTAGAAAAGAATACCGGCATCTCTCATGGAATCTTGGAAGTGCTTAGTTATATCCTTTACCCAAAAGTGTTCCCAGAATTTGTTGAACATCAAAAACGCTATTCTGATACCAGTGTTTTGCCTACCCCGGTTTTCTTTCATGGAATGCATCCAGGCGATGAAACTAGTATTGAAATCGAACAAGGCAAAACCCTTATTCTAAAATACCTTACTGTCGGTGAGCCCCATGCGGATGGCACGAGAACGGTGTTTTTTGAGCTCAATGGGCAACCCCGTGAAGTTGTTACCCTTGATAAATCATTAACTGCCAAAACAGCGGCAAGGCCCAAAGCAACCCCGGGCAATCCTTTGGAAATTGCTGCACCTATGCCTGGTGTTATTTCGAAAATGCTTGTTGCTACAGGCGAGGAAGTTAGCCCAGGACAGAAGCTTTTTGTGCTTGAAGCCATGAAAATGGAGACCACGGTTTGTGCTGAAAAACCCGGTATTGCTTCGCTTATAACCGTTTCTGCAGGGGGGCAGGTTGAAGGCGGGGACTTGGTCGTCAAGCTTGAACCTATTTAACTTTAACTTTTACACCCCTAGTCTTTTAGGTTTCTTTACGCAATTCTTGCAAATTGATTGGTTTCCAAGTATTGTAGACTGTTAATGTTATATATCTTTATGTTTGATTTTTTATTCTTTGCAGGGATGACTCCATGAGTGTGCTGAAAATCTTGAAGGGCCATAACGAAGGTAACGAAATTTCTTTAAATGGCGACCGCTTTGCCCTTGGCCGAAATCCCGATTGCGCCATTATCATTCCTATTACTTCAGTAAGTAGGGAACACGCTTTTATCCTTAGAGTTCAAGGCCAGTATTTTCTTGAAGATAATAAAAGCCGTAACGGTACTTTTTTGAACGAGCAACAGATCACAGGTAGAGTTCCACTTAAAAACAATGATCAAATTCGCATTTGTGATTTTGTTGTTGCTTTTCAATCTAAACAAAGCGTTGAACTTGCTGCCCTCGATATGGATGATGATAAGGGCGAAGATACCTCCAGTACAGTTCATGCAACTATTAATGCAAGTAGCCAACAGTTACTTGAAACACAGCCCGCAGAAAAACTCAGGCTGTTGCTGGAAATTACAAGTTCGCTTAGCAAGGTGCTGGAACTGGATAAGCTTTTACCCACCACGGTAGATTGCATGTTTCAGTTATTTAAACAGGCTGATCGTTGTTTTATCATCATGGGTGATACAAACACGAATAAGTTTATACCCCGGGTCATAAAAACCCGAAGGCCACAAGACGAAACCAGCGCACGATTCAGTAAAAGTATTGTTAAACAGTGCTTGGAGCAGAAGCAGGCATTTTTGAGTGATGATGCCAGCCAGGATAGCAGGATGCAAACCAGCCAGAGTATTGTGGATTTTAAAATCCGTTCTGTGATGTGCGTGCCTTTGTGTGGTGTTGCTGGTCAGGCTTTTGGCGTTATTCAGGTTGATACGCAGGATCGCAGCAAGAAGTTTACCCAAGACGATCTTAAATTGCTTTGGGGCGTTGCAAATCAAGCCGGTGCTGCAATGGAAAATGCCAAATTCCATCAAAGTTCACTTTTGCAGGAAAGAATCAGGCGCGATCTTGAGCTTGCAAATCAAGTTCAAAAAAGCTTTCTTCCAGTTGGATTCCCCGAGATTCCGGGCTATGATTTTGCTGCTCATTACCAGCCCGCCCAAGAAATTGGCGGGGATTACTATGGGTTTATTCCCATGTCCGGTAATCGCATGGGCGTTGCCGTAGGCGATGTTGCGGGCAAAGGTATTCCCGCTGCGCTTCTCATGGCAAAGCTTTCTTCCGAAACACGCCTTGCTCTTTTAATGGAACCAACACCCGCTGAAGCCATTTCAAAACTTAATGATGTTCTTTATCCCCACACAAGCCAGCTTGATCGCTTTGTTACTTTAATTCTTGCTGTCTTAAACCCTGATCACAAGGTTACCGTTATTAATGCAGGCCATATGGCACCGATAATTGTTAAGGGCGACGGGTCGCCTCCTTATGATTCCGTCAGCCTTGATACTGCAGGCGTTATGCTAGGCATCCTTGATGGTTTTCCTTATGAATTCGCTGAGTTTCAATTAGAACCCAATCAATGCATGATTCTTTATTCTGACGGGGTTCCCGATGCAATGACTGTTGGCGATGTTCCGTTTGTAAGTAAGGAAAGAAACAGGGATGGGCTGAGGGATTGCCTTCTTGGGGTAACTGATACTTCTGCTAAAAATGTGCTTAGCTGTATTGTGGAAGCAATTAAAAAGCATACTGTGGGCAGGCTTTATCCTCATGATGATATTACGATTGTCACAGTTCATCGCAAAGCATAATTAACCTTTGATTTTCCAGGATCTTAATGCCCACTTTCACTGAGCCAGAAGTTGTAAATGATACTAGGATTTTACCTCCTTATCATGTCATTTTGCTGAATGATGAAGATCATACTTATCAGTATGTGATTCATATGCTGCAAACTTTGTTTGGCCACCCCCAGGAAAGAGGCTTTCAGCTTGCGGTTGAAGTCGATAAAAAGGGTAGGGCTATTGTTTTCACCACTTCCAAGGAACATGCCGAATTTAAGCGTGATCAAATCCATGCTTTTGGGCCTGATCCTCTTAGTAGCAAAAATTGCAAAGGCTCGATGAGTGCAGTCATCGAGCCTTCGTTTTAATTTAGCAAGAACCTTTTTATTTTTACGATCCGAAGCGGATTTTTAATAACGCTGAACTTACCGCGTTTCTTACATTTGAATCTTCATCATTTAATGATTTTTGAAGCGTGGGGATTTGTGCTTCCGCTAATTTCCCAAACTTCCCCAATGTTTCTGCTGCCTTGATTCGTACCTTTGGTTCATTCGATTGAAGGTTTTTTGCTACAGCGTTAAGCGTAGGAGATCCATCGGTGCCTAAACTTACCGCTGCATTCATCATCGCAATTCTAGAGTCTGAGTCGCCACGGGCAATCATCTTTTCTAACGAGGGAATTGCTTTCGCACCTTCCTTGCCATACTTGTTCAATGCTTTTGCAGCTTCAATTCGAATGTCGAGGTCTTCGTCAAGAAGGCATTTTGCTAAAACTGGTACAGCGATTTCGGGCTTTAATGGAGCAGACCGACCAATTGCTCGTACCGCTGCATATTTCACCATAAGGTTTGAGTCGGTGGTTGCAACGCTTGCAAGTTTTCTAAAGAGAAAGAGTTCTTTTTCGTTAATAATTCGCGCAGTAATATCAGGCATACTTAAAAACCCCTCAATAATATCTAGGCCATTTAATCGAATTCTTAAATTTGGATCAGATAAAACCATGATCAAATCTTGAACGATTTCCTTGAATTCATTTCCTTCAGGAATGATGTCGTATGTGATAAGTTTTGGATTGGGATTCGGGGCATTTCCTGCAAGAGTATCGAGTTTGTTTAAAACTGATTCAAACTCTATTAGTTTTTTCCGAATCACAACAAGATCTTCAACAACATCCAAGCTTGCAATTCGAACTAAAATGTCTGCTTCGAAGTTTGTCGCATGATCGGTTAGTTCGCGCATATTGTCGCGAAATGAGTTGATCAAGGGTAATTCGAAAGCGAGCCCTTCTTTAAAGCTTTTCGTCCGTTGTGCGATAATATCGGGCCTTTCCAGCATTGTCATTTCTGCTTCACGAATTGGAATAATATAATCAACATCCGCCAAGGTTGATGTTGCTTGCTTACATGCCAATGTGCCTTGTTCTCTTACAATAAAATCCTTATCTTTAAGAGCACGAACACCAAGCGGGAAGCACAACTTGCTTGTTGTTAATAGATCATTCACCAAGTCTAGATTGTCTCTTTCGCGTACTACGCGGATTTGTTTGAGCAATTGGCTTACCGTACTCAGTCGCGTTTTAAGGCTTTCAGCAGCAGCTCGTCGTATTGCCAAGGTATTAGAGGGTTTTATTTCCATCAGATCTGAAATAGTCGCAGCAAATAAATCGGATTTTGACTCTATTTTTCCCAATGCCATAACTGAAGCAATTACGACCTTTGGATTTTTGCTTTTAGTTAGCAATGCTAGTTGGGGCGATAAGGTACTGAGTTCTGCTCTTAAGAAACGGCTTCTTTGTGCAATTTGGTCCAGTGATTCTGAAGTTTCGTCTACAAGATTGGCTGAGGCAGTTTCGCCTATCAAGATTGCCAAATCGGTTTTTGCTTCGTCTTGGCCCTCTTTAAGTAGTTGCAAACCAGTTGTTTTGAATTTCTGGATTACCGCTGTTCGAACTTCGCCATTGATATCTGCAATTCTTTTGTTTCCCTCAATGTATTGCCAATCTGGCAATAAAATAATTTTACTTAAATCACCTAGCGCGTTTGTTTTGTTAAGAATGATTAGAAGTTTATTTTTTCGATCTTCATCTCCACGATTAAGAAATGTTCTTTTAAACAGTTCCGGGGAATCGATAGGGAAAGGTTCTGCATGAATGAATGTATTCACGCAGAAAGCCATAAGTAATCCGAGGGTCATTTGTTTTTTTGCGCAAGATAGTAATTGCATGCCACACCTTGTTTAAATTTTCGCAAGTCATTGATATCATAAAATACCTTCATTTATAATATTGCTCAAAAACCACGAGGAAGCTATTTGGCGAGCAAAATTAACTTTAATATAAGTGTCGAACAAATGCCCTAATCCCTACAAAACTACTCGGCATACCGAGCAAATTCATTATTTTTATAATAATCCTCATTATTGAAACTGTTTTAACGCAAGGACTGTTGGACTACGCGTTTTTATAAAAGTCTCTTTGGCCCTAAAAGTTTTCAAAAGTGTACCGAAAAAGCGTTAACTTTTGGCGAGGGAATTAATCACAAAACCAGCTAGAAAACCAATTACGAACGTTATCACAATGATTAAAATAGTTTTGTTCGACTGCAATAATTTTTTCCAAGGTATTGGGCCTGTGTCTTGGCCAGATGCTGTTAATTGCACAACATCAAACATGGGGTTGTCATCATCGAATTCATCAAAATACACAGGAGGCGGCGGTGGGGAAAGTGCACCTTTCGTCGGGGTTGAAAGTATCATGTCTGGATTCATCGACTCTAAAGCGTTTTCTTTTGCCTTTGTTAAATGTGCTTTTTCAGGCACCACTGTTTCGGGGGCTACTTTAGCAGGTGTTGTTGGGATGCCATCGGCAACGGCAGGAACTATTACATACTTGTAGCATGATGGGCATTGAACTTGCAGGCCGCCTTTTCTCCGGGTGATACTAAGTTTAGAATCACAGTACTTGCATCGAAAATGAATTGGCATTGTTTTCCCCTATTAAGAATAACTTTGACATAGAAACATGTTAAAATCATCTTTGTTCATCAACTGTTTATAATAGCCTTATGTTCATGATTGTAAAAAAGAATCTTGAAATTAGGCAGGCTTAAGCTCAATGGGTTTTCAAATGAATTTAGCTTTAAGAACTTTATCTCTTGTTTTGATTGGGTTGATTCTTTGTTGTTCTGTTTTTGCCGATATTGTTATTTTAAAAGATGGTTTTATTCTGCAAGGTACGGTGAAGCGCGAAAGTGTCACTGAATTCGACCCCGTTAGTAAAGAACCTGTGATCATTCCCAAAGGTTTTTACATGGTTGATGATGGTGCTAGGCGTATTTACTTTAACCCCAATTTGGTTCGTACCCTTGATAAGCGCGACCCCATTCAGGAAGAAAGATGGATTCATAATAAAGCTATTTATATTCCAAATGGTAAAGGTGCTCCCCCTTTCTGGGCAGAAGTTGAGGCTACCGATTGGGATTCTAAATGGGAGCGCACCTTAAAATACCGCAGTCCTGTCGGGTTGGTTGGTGTTTTTCAGCACATATCGAATCTTTCCTCTTATTCTATCAGGGTGGATGCTGCAAGTAAGTTTGTTTGGAGTTCCATGTATCTAACCCAGGAGTTAGGTTCGAAAAAAGTTATTAGTTTGATTAAATCCCATCCTGATTTTCAAAACACAGACAAAATCAAACCCGAAGAAATGGCATCTCGCAGATTCAAGCTGGTTGATTTTCTCGCTCAGGCTGGTTGGTTTGAAGATAGTGAAAAAGAACTTAAATCCTTGGCCAAGGATCTTCCCGAGCACAAAGACCGGACCGATAAAGCTCAGGAGGTTATCGAAGCTCTTCGTGGCAGGGAAAGGTTGGAAAAAATAAAACGGATTATTGGCGCGGGCCGACTCTCCGAAGCCAGAAAATTACTTGATTCATTCCCCGTGGCAGAATCTAAAGATAAAGTACTTACCGAAATTCAGTCATTGCAATCAAAACTTGAAAAAGCTTTGGAACAATTTCTTCTAGCTCAAAAAAACCTTGTTTATCTGTCTTCCGCTCTTTCAGAAAAAAAATCAGACCCCGTTCTTATTAAAGCAGTTGATAATCTGCAAAAAATCATTACGGAAGAATCTATCGATAGGTTGGATGCTTTTTTAAGCATTTCAAAACAAAAGAATAATGATGGTTCCACAGCGAATCTTGGTGAATTAGAAAAAGCGGCAGCCTTGGCAATCAGCGGTTGGGTTATGGGTAATTCCTCTGCGGATCCCAACCCGATTTCCGCTAAAAGGCTTTGGCTAACAAGAACTTTTATCATTGATTTTATCAAGGCAGAAAATTCTCAGAAACGAAAAGGCGCATTTGATTCCTTTTTAAACAAATACCCTTCTGCGAAAGCCGAAGAAGTAGGGCAGGTTTTATTGCAAACTATCCTGCCAATTGATTCAAAGCCTTCAGGCAAAGTAATAGAAAAAGAACTTACCTCTGGCAAAAGTATTGGCGCTAAATACTCCATTCGCCACCCTGTTGATGCTAACCCAAATAGGCTTTATCCTTTATTGGTTGTTTTTCCGGGAACCAATGAATCTGTTGATTCAATGTTGGAAAAATGGGCGCCTTTTGCTGATGAGTATGGGTTTATTCTTTTAGGTTATCATTGGCAAATAGGGGGTATTGGCTATGCTTTCTCGGATAAAGAACACTTTGCTGTTCTTGATATGCTTCGAGATGCACGATTGAATTCGCCTGTTGATCCAGATAAGGTTTTTCTTTTTGGTTACGAGCAAGGTGCTTCGGTTGCTTTTGATCTTGGATTGTCTCATCCTGATCAATTTGCAGGGGTTATTCCTATGAGCACCACTATTCTTGATATGTTCATTGAAAAGTATTGGCGTAACGGGCAGTACTTACCGTTTTATGTGGTTAATGGAGACAGATCAGGTGATACAAACCTTAAAACTCGACAGCTTTTTACGAACTGGATGCCACGCGGTTACCCTTCCATTTGGAGCCAGTATAAGGGGCGCGGAGTAGAGTTCTTTTCTGCGGAATTACCTTTTATTTGCGATTGGATGCGAGGCAAATCGCGGGTTTTCCCTATGAATCAATTAGGCTCAGATGGTGGCGGTTCTGTTTTGGGTAATGAATTTCAATCAACCCGCTTCTGCGATAATCAGTTTTATTGGATTGGTTCTGACACGATAAATGAAAATAGGCTAAATTACCCGCAAACTTGGAAGCAAAATCTTCAGCCAGCCAGTTTCTTTGCCAAATCGGATGTTGCTACCAATACTGTTACAATAAAAACTTACGGTATGAAAAACTTCTATCTCTTGTTTGGTAAAAATTCCAAAGGTGAATCACAGATCGATTTTGATAAGCCTGTTTCGGTAACTTCTAATTTGATTTCCAAATGGAACGGGAAGGTCACTCCTTCTCTCGAAACCCTGATGGAAACTTTTCTCGAAACTGGTGATAGAAAAAATCATGTTTATGCTAAAGTGCTAATTAAACCGTAAATAAAAAAGGGGACTGTTAAACAGTCCCCTTAAACCAAATAAGTTTTACTTAAGCTTTAATTACAGACAAAATAGTGACGTCTTCATTTGGAACGTCGCCGTGACCCATTTTGTTTCCGGTTTGTACACCTTCAATGGTATCAAGGACTTCCATTCCGGAGGTTACTTTGCCAAAAACGCAGTATCCTGCGCCATCGCCTGAATTAGCTTTGTCTAAAAACCCATTATCTTTAACATTAATAAAGAATTGGCTCGAAGCGCTATCAGGGTCAGGGGTGCGAGCCATTGCAATAGTGCCCCGAAGATTGTTAAGCCCATTGAAGGATTCGTTTTTAATGTTTCCTTTGGTTGCTTTTTGTTTCATACCTGGGTTAAAACCACCACCTTGAATCATGAATTTTTTAATGACCCGATGAAAAATGGTGCCATCAAAGAACTTGTCTTCCACATAAGACAAGAAGTTCTTTACGGTGATTGGAGCAGCTTTTTCATCTAGTTCGATTGTGAATTCGCCTTTGGATGTATTAAACTTGACAGATTTCTTTAAACGGGAGCCAAGGAAATCCTCCTTCTTGGTTGGCTCTATCTTCGTTTCCCGAGCTTTAATAACAGACAAAATAGAGATATCTTCATTTGGAACATCGCCATGACCCATTTTGTTTCCGGTTTGTACACCTTCAATGGTATCAAGGACTTCCATTCCGGAGGTTACTTTTCCAAAAACGCAATAACCAGCGCCATCGCCTGAATTGGCTTTGTCTAAAAACCCATTATCTTTAACATTGATAAAGAATTGGCTCGAAGCGCTATCAGGGTCAGGAGTACGAGCCATTGCAATAGTGCCACGCAGATTGGTAAGCCCATTAAAGGATTCGTTTTTAATGTTTCCTTTGGTTGCTTTTTGATTCATACCAGAGTTAAAACCACCACCCTGAATCATGAATTTTTTAATGACCCTATGAAAAATAGTACCATCGTAAAACTTTTCGTCTACATAAGACAAGAAGTTCTTGACGGTGATTGGAGCAGCTTTTTCATCCAGTTCGATTATGAATTCGCCCTTAGATGTAGTAACTTTAACAGATGTCTTTAAACGGGAACCTAGGAAATCGGCCTTCTTGGTTGGCTCTATCTTCGTTTCCGGGATTACTATCATTGGGGGTGTTTCTGCACTTGCTGAAGACCATTCCCTTACTAACATCGATCTCATTATAGCATTCGCAAAATCCACACAACTGCCATATCTATCCCTTGGGTCAAACGTTATTCCCTTCATTAGGGCATTTGATTTCTCTAAAGGTATTCCAGGTACCAACTCATGGATAGGCTTCACTTTGCCTTGCATCATCTCCACAAATATAGCTGTAGGCGTTTCTCCCGCAAACGGGATCTTCCCTGCCAAAGTTTCATAAATCATTACACCCAAACTAAACTGATCCGCCCTAGGTCCGACACCTTTTCCCAAATGCATTTCTGGTGCCATATATTGGGGCGTCCCTATTAGTGTCCCTAAGGTGGTTTTTACACCCATTGGCGTTCCTTCCAACGCCTTTGCTATGCCAAAGTCTGCCAAGTAAGAATTACCTGCTTCATCAAACAGAATGTTATCTGGTTTTAAATCCCGATGTATCCAGTTCTTGCTGTGAATAAAATCCACCGCTGATGCAATTTGCGGCAACCATTCGTTAAGCCTTTCCAATGGCATTGGCTTATAGTACCCTTGCAAATCCGTGATACGATTTCTTAAGTTTCCTCCATTAAGGTACCGGAGAACTAGGAAGGGAAGACCTTCGATCTCACCCCAATCCGAAGTTGGCACTATGTGTGGATGTTCTAAAGTTGCAAGTGAAACTATTTCCCGCATGAAGCGATCTTTGAAATCTTTATCTCCAACTTCCATGGTGGGTACTTTGACCACCACCTGCTTGTCAAACCTCTTATCCTTCGCTAGGTAGACCTTTCCCATGCCTCCTTCACCCAATGGGCGCAGGACAATGTAGCGGTTATTAAGTGTTTTTCCTGTTAACTTGCTAGCCACTGGCATCCCGGTGATTCTCTTTTTTATTAATGGATACGATTTAAATAGATAAAGCCAGAATCGATAAAAATTTAATCTAGGTAGTATGTTTGCCTAAGTTTAAGCCTAATAATGAAAATACCTTGTCTGATTCTTCCTAATTGTTCATGATATTTTTTGTTGTAAAAGCCAAAGCGGTAATTGTTTAATCCTCGGCAAACGGAATTAGCATTATACATCAAATTGCTAATTATTAATTGGGTTTATTAAACATTAGCAATTGAATTAATGACTACATCTTTGGTGGGCACATCCCCAATTTGGCCTTGAATGGACATGGTTTCAACTTTACGGATTTTATCAATCACATCCATACCATCAACGACCTTGCCAAACACGCAATATTTTGCTGGGTCAAGTCTAGAATTATCTACGGTGTTTATGAAAAATTGGCTGGTTGCGCTGTCTAAAATATTGGTGCGAGCCATGGCGATTGAACCGCGGGAGTTGGAAAGCCCATTCCCAGATTCATTCTTAATTGGGGCTTTGGTTTTCTTTTGTTTCTTTTCGAAATCTGAAATCACTTTGGCATCTTGAAGACCGGTTTCAAAGCCGCCACCTTGAATCATGAAGTCTGCGATAACTCGGTGAAAAATAGTGCCATCGTAAAACTTTTCTTCCACATAAGACAAGAAGTTCTTGACGGTGATTGGGGCAGCTTTTTCATCTAGTTCGATTGTGAATTCGCCCTTTGATGTATTAACTTTGACACTTGGATTCGCCATGATATTTCTCTTTCTTAATGGGGGTTATTTAACACGAGTAATGGATTTGATGACTACATCTTTAGTTGGCACATCGCCAATTTGCCCTTGAATTGCCATTGTTTCAACTTTGCGGATTTTATCAACCACATCCATGCCATCAACGACCTTGCCAAACACGCAGTATTTTGGTTGGTCAAGTTTGGCATTGTCTACAGTGTTGATGAAAAATTGACTTGTTGCACTATCTAAGACATTGGTACGAGCCATTGCGATGGAGCCACGAACATTAGAAAGCCCGTTGCCAGATTCATTCTTGATGGGGGCTTTGGTTTTCTTTTGTTTCTTTTCGAAATCAGAAATCACTTTTGCATCTTGAAGGCCGGCTTCAAAACCGCCACCTTGTATCATGAAGTCTGCAATAACACGGTGAAAAATAGTGCCATCGTAAAATTTTTCGTCCACATAAGAAAGAAAGTTTTTAACGCTGATTGGTGCTGCGCTATCGTTAAGTTCAACCTTGATATTACCAAGGGATGTTTCAATGTTAACGACAGGTCTTTTTTCTTGGGCAAATGCGCAGGAAGTGAAAGAAACTGATAGAGCTGCAAAAAGCGACATGGCTAAAGATAAACGCATAGCATAAACTCCTGATGAATGGTTAAAGATTGGGAAATAATATCATTTTTCTTAATTGTTGTCTTCCCTCAAATCGTAAAAGTTTAAAACGCCAAGTTTTTTTTACAGATGGTTGTGTTTTTTGCCATCCTTTTGCTAAACTTATCCTAGATACTTTTCGCTTTTGGAGAAAAGCAATTTTATGCTGCCACTTGATACAATCGAAAAACCAGTTCCAGGGAAAAGATTGCCCTCTTGGATGAAAAAGCAATTCCCTGTGGGTAATGAGAATTCTTTTACCCAATCTTTGCTGGATGAATTAAAACTTGAAACAGTTTGTGAAAATGCTCGTTGCCCAAACAGGGCAGAGTGCTACTCTAGAAAAACCGCAACATTTATGGTGCTTGGAAATGTCTGCACCCGCCCATGCGGTTTTTGTTCGGTCCCAAAGGGCGAACCTCTGCATGTGGAAGACGATGAACCCGATCGAGTTGCAGAAGCTGCATTTAGATTAGGATTGCGGTTTGTTGTCATAACTTCCGTTACTAGGGATGATCTCCCCGATGGAGGCGCTGATCATTTCCGTAAATGTATACTTGCAGTTAGAAAAAAGACTGGCGCCGCTGTCGAAGTTCTTACTCCAGATTTTCAAGGTGATATGGGTGCTGTTGATATAGTTCTTTCTGCAGATCCCGAAGTTTTTAATCACAACATGGAAACTGTTCCAAGGCTTTACAAAAAGGCGCGGGGCAGGGCGATCTATGAACGAAGCCTTGCTGTTCTCCATCATTCAAAAAAAACCAAGCCTCATATTGTAACCAAATCAAGTATCATGCTTGGCATGGGCGAAACCAACGATGAATTAATGGAAGTTTTTGCTGACCTTAGAACCGTTGATTGCGATACTCTTACCTTAGGGCAATATCTTTCTCCAACCTTGAAACACATGCCAATAGCTCGTTTTGTCCCACCTGAAGAATTTGATCACCTTGCAGTCCTTGCCCGTTCACTAGGCTTTAAAAAAGTTGTTGCAGGGCCTTTTGTTCGTTCCAGTTATCATGCAGATGAAATGGCTGAAGTAAATCTTCACCCTGTTAATACCCATTAAATTTTGAGATCAGTTGCCATGCCACAGGGGCTGTTCGTCAGTATGGATGGCTTAGATGGTTGTGGAAAATCAACCCAGGTTAAAAATTTGGCTGATAGGCTTGGTGCGTTAGGCATTAAAACAACAACATGTGTTGACCCCGGTGGTACTGAAATCGGGAAGATCCTGCGTGAAATTCTTTTGCACCATAAAACGCATATTGCAACCCGGTGCGAAGCTCTTTTATTTATGGCCAGCCGTGCCCAACTTGTTGATCAAGTTATCTTGCCCGCACTTGGGAATGGCGAAGTTGTTATTTCTGATAGGTATCTATTTGCCAACATCGTGTATCAGGGATATGCAGGTGGTTTAAACCCGGATCAAATTTGGCAGACAGGCATGTTATCTACCGCTGGTTTAATTCCAGATATTACATTTCTACTTGATCTACCCGTTTCGGTTTCACGCCAAAGAGTCGGGAAACCTTCCGATCGCATGGAGCAACGGTCAGATGAGTATTTTGAGAAAGTAAGGCAGGGCTTTTTAACAGAAGCGCGGGTTGGCAGGCAAAAAATCAAAGTTCTTGATGCTTTACTTCCTGCAAGCATTGTTGGAGATTTGATATTTGCAGAAGTAAAAGATTTGCTCGAAATGAATAAGGTGTAACGAATCACTCATTAGGTAGAAAGATTTTCATTGTCCTGGAAAGATATCATAGGCCATGAAAGCCAGATTAAGTATTTGATCCATGCTTGGCAAACAAACCGGCTTGGTCAGGCGTACTTTTTTCATGGGCCTGATGGGGTTGGTAAACGAACTCTTGCCATAGAGTTTGGTAAGGC
>Ga0194045_1000051_pt1 | contig 31907 bp, 31 predicted proteins | sample JunL6211m_MetaG_FD_161686 | JGI IMG/M metagenome (GOLD analysis project Ga0194045, IMG submission 161686) | Anoxic zone freshwater microbial communities from boreal shield lake in IISD Experimental Lakes Area, Ontario, Canada - Jun2016-L626-11m | ecosystem: Environmental > Aquatic > Freshwater >...
GCATATAACTTTGCCGACGACCATTGCCGCTTTGGCGATGATTTTCTTTACGTGCGCGCAAGTAGTCCCACATGTAATCGGTGAGAACACCGTTTTCAATGAGAGTATTTTTCTGGCTGTGATGACCTTCGTCGTCAATGCCAATTGCACCCCATTCACCACTCATGGTGCCATCATCAATCAGAGTGACAAGCGATGATGCAACCATCTCGCCCACTTTGCCGCGATACACGCTTGCGCCTTTGCCCACAAGGTCTGCTTCTAAACCATGCCCGCAGGCTTCATGGAAAAGAACTCCGCCGCTCCCTCGTTTAATCACCACAGGTAAGGCACCAGAAGGAGCAGGGCGAGCCTTCAACTTAGTGACCGCTTGACGCGCTGCACCTGCAGCAAGTTCTTCCACGTCGTACAGATCGAAGAGTTCAAACCCAATGGTGCGACCCATGGAGTCGTAGCCGGTTTGCATTCCACCATCTCCAGAAGCAACAACACTGACCCGAAAGAGCGTGCGCACTTGATCGTCGGCGGCAAAGACCCCTTCACTATTTGCCACCAAAATACGACGCACGCTGTCGCCGTAACCTGCAGACACCTGCACCACTGCTTGGTCGATACTGCGCGCTGCCTCATTGGCGCGCTCCAGCAACTCCACTTTGCGTGTTTTGGGAACTTCATTTGGCAAAATTTGCACATCATTCACCTGATGCGTATCGAGACCACCTAGAGCGACCGTCACCACTCCACCAGAACCTTGTTTCGCCGCAATGGCAGCTGCCTCGGCTGCTTGCAATAAACCTGCTTCAGACAGGTCGGCGGTATGAGCAAAACCTGTTGTTTCACCGTGAACTACTCGAATTCCTGCTCCTCGGTCACGCCCAGTAGTGACTTGTTCAATACGGCCATCGTCGAGCCCGGCCGACGTAGATCTTTTGTCTTCAATGAAGATCTCAGAGAACCCTGCCCCCGTGCTGCGGCCCTTGGCCAGCACCTTTTCTATGGTTTCTTTGCCAACAAGCTCGCTCAATGTGCCCATGACACTTCACGTTACTTGCCAGAACCTCTAACCTCTCCCTCGTGACAAATGATTTGGGGGGCGCAGCACCTGCTCGCGCACACAAGACGCTGTGGTGGAAAGAGGCCGCATTAATTGTTGCGTTTTACTCTGTCTACACCTGGACCCGAAATCAATTTGGCTCAGACCGTGTCAACGGCGTCGATATTCCTGTTCAGGCATTTCGAAATGCCATTCGTGTGGTGCGTTTTGAGCGCTGGATAGGCCTCTACCACGAGGAGTCGGTTCAAGAATTTTTCTTGTCGCATCGTTGGTTTATTCAACTGCTCAATACCTATTACGGAACTGCTCACTTCATCATCACCATTACTGTTTTTATTTTGCTCTACAAAAAACGCCCTGACGTGTTTCCTCAATGGCGCAATACCTTGGCAGCAACAACAGCTCTTGCAATTGTCGGGTTCTCACTTTTCCCACTGATGCCTCCTCGCCTACTCGATCAACCATGTCCGCCTCTAGGGCACGGTGCTGCATGCATCCACGTAGAACAGCGTGGGCTCGACAAAGGAAAAACAAATTTTGGTTTTGTAGACACTCTTGAGGTGTACGGCGGTCCGTGGGATTTCAGTTCAGGAGCTGGCGCAAAAATATCGAACCAGTATGCAGCAATGCCAAGTTTGCACATTGGCTGGGCAAGTTGGTGCGCATTTGCGATGTGGCCACTTGCTCGACGGCGCTGGATTCGCGCACTAGTACTTCTGTATCCGGCATTTACCCTCATGTGCATCATCGTCACGGCAAACCACTTCTGGATTGATGGCGTCGGAGGACAACTCACCTTGGCAGTTGGCTTTCTCATTGGCACCGGATTCCACAAATGGAATCAACGTCGCCTCGATGCAAAATACGACGCACAACTGCTCACGAGTTAACGGCAACTTAAAACGAGTGATAGCCACCATCGATGGTGATGACATCACCTGTGTGGTACTTGCTCAAGTCACTTGCTAAATACACTGCAAGACCTGCGAAATCACTTGGTGAACCCCAGCGCCGCATTGGTACACGTGGCAATACATTGTTCACGAACTTGTCCCATCCAAATGAAGGTGCGGTCATTTCACTTTCAATCCATCCCGGCAAAATGGCATTGCTACGAATGCCGTGGCGCGCATGTTCCACCGCAATGGCTTTCGACATCGCAACAAGGCCCGCCTTCGACGCTCCATAGTGCTGCCCTTTTTGCTGCCCATAAAATGCCGAGCCCGAAGTGGTGAACACAATGGATCCTCCTCCATTAGGAACCATGTGGCGCACAGCTTCTTGAGCAGTGAAAAAAGCACCATCGAGGTTCACTCGCATGACGCGGTCCCATTCCTCAGCGCTCATTTCGGCAAAACTTGGCGCTTTCCCGCCCACACCTGCGTTCACAAAACATGCATCGACGCGGCCACATTGCTTCACCGTGGCTTCAAAACTGGCCAGTACTTGAGCCTGATCGCCCACGTCGCACTGGAGCGCAAAGATGGAGGTGCCAAACTCGGTGAGTTCCTTGGTGGCTGCGGTGTTCTTTTCGAGGTTGGTCCCCCAAATCACGACATTCGCCCCATTGGCGGCAAGCCCTTTCGCCATGCCAAGGCCGATGCCACCATTGCCACCTGTCACAAGTGCGGTCTTGCCAGCGAGGGAAAAAGAAAATGGGTTCATGTCGCCACGGTAGTCATCTTTGTCATAAAGAATGGCCACCAGATATGCCCAGCCCAAAACAGGGCGGTAGCGTCGGGGTGCTATGGCGCTCGCCGATATCCACCAACCCTCCGATCTTCGCGGCCTCTCAACAGATGAGGTCACTGCATTGGCGTCGGAAATTCGCGAGTTCATTGTTCAGTCTGTTTCAGAAACTGGTGGGCACTTAGGTTCAAACCTGGGAGCGGTAGAGCTCACCTTGGCGTTGCACAGAGTTTTTGACAGCCCACGCGATGCGCTGTTGTGGGATACCGGCCACCAGGCATACGTGCACAAACTCGTCACTGGCCGCGCTCCCGACTTTGCACGCTTACGTCAAGAAGGTGGGCTCTCGGGTTATCCGAATCGAGAAGAGAGCGAGCACGATTTTATTGAGAACAGTCATGCATCAACTGTCCTCTCTTATGCATACGGCATGGCTGCATCACGAGACCTTGCAGAGTTAGCAGGAGAAACTCCCGAGCATCGGCACATCGTGTCGGTCATTGGCGACGGTTCCATGACTGGTGGAATGGCGTACGAAGCGCTCAACAACTTGGGGCACTCGGGCCGCAAGGTCATCATTGTTTTAAATGACAACGGCAGAAGCTATGCACCCACTATTTCTGCGCTCAGCATTGGCGAGGAAAACATCACTGCTGCAGACAAAGTGTCTGGCCTCATGTCGAACACCCTCACAAAAATTCGACTCAACCCCACTTATGTTCGTCGTCAACGCCGCTTCGAACGATTCATGCGCCGGTTGCCTGCAGTGGGCAAACAAGCTGAACGCAGTGTTGAAGCAGTGAAAGCAGCAGTGCGCGAGTTTCTGCAGCCACCAGGATTCTTTGAAGCATTAGGCATCCGCTATATCGGCCCCATTGATGGCCACGACATAGAAGCTCTTGAGAAGGCTCTGCGTTCCGCAGAGCAACGCGTTGATGAAGGCCCAATCCTTTTGCACGTCATCACGCAAAAAGGTCGCGGCTACTCTCCTGCGGAAGACGACGACGAAAAACATCTGCACGATGCGCCCGTCTTTGACCCACAAAATGGACCCCCAAAATCGGTGCCAACGGGCTACACCCAAGCTTTTGCCGAGACATTGGTAAAAGAGGCATCACTCGACAACCGCATTGTGGCAATCACTGCTGCAATGCCTGGCCCAACTGGCCTCATTGCCTTCCAGCAACAGTTCCCCGATCGATTCTTCGATGTGGGTATTGCAGAACAACATGCCGTCACTGCCGCAACAGGCATGGCATTGTCCGGTCTACGCCCTGTTGTGGCTCTCTACAGCACTTTCTTATCGCGCGCTTGGGACCAAGTGGTGTACGACGTTGCGCTACACAAAGCTCCTGTCATTTTTTGTCTCGATCGTGCCGGCATTACTGGTGACGACGGCCCGAGCCATCATGGCGTCTACGACATGGCCCTACTTGCCAAGGTTCCTGGGATGCGGGTTCTTGCACCATCAAGTGCGCAAGATTTGAAACAAATGTTGCACGATGCATTCACTTTGGTGAACGACGGACCAGTAGTTATTAGATATCCCAAAGGTGTTGTGCGCAATGTAGAAGCAACCGACATCGGTAGCGGGCTTCTCGCACGCGAACTGCGCGCTTCGCCCGACAAAAAAGTATGCATATTGGCAATCGGCAAAATGGTTGGCAATGCATTGCAATCTGCAGAACTACTCCACAACGACGGTATCGAAACATCGGTGTGGGACGTTCGCAGTTGCAAGCCACTTGACCCCGCAATGATTCGTGAGGCAGCTCAATACGAGCTGGTACTTACTTTTGAAGACGGCATTCGCGACGGTGGAATCGGCTCATCAATTGTTGATGCAATTAACTCAGAGTGTGCAGTTGATTCTCATTCTCCGCGCGTGCATACCTTTGGCATACCTACTGAATTCATCGCCCAAGCGAAACCCGATGCGATTTTGAAGCAACTGCATCTCGATGCCGCGGGCATGGCCAATTCAGTGAAAAAACTAGTGACGAATTGTGCAAAACAATGAACTACGCCGAAAAGTACCAACGCCTCCAATGCGAGATGCAAGATAATGGCGTACTTCTCATCACACTCGACAACCCCGGCAAAATGAATGCCACCGATGCACAAATGCATTTAGAGATCTCCACTATTTTTCGCGATGTTGATTCCGATCCAAACATCAATGCCGTGGTCGTTACCGGTGCAGGAAAAGCATTCAGTGCTGGCGGTGAATTGGAGTGGATCAAAGAACAAGTAGGTAACTACACACAAACAATGCGGGTCATGCGAGAAGCAGGCGAAATTGTTCGCTCCATGATCGATTGCGATACACCCATCATTTCTGCAATCAACGGTGTTGCTGTAGGTGCAGGCTTAGCGGTTGCACTCATGGCCGATATCAGCATCATGAACGAAGATGCACGCATTACCGATGGGCATATTCGTCTGGGCGTTGCTGCCGGCGACCATGCAGTAGCCATTTGGCCCCTCTTGTGCGGAATGGCTCAGGCAAAGTACTACCTCCTCACCGCCGATTTCATAGATGGCAAAGAAGCAGCGCGCATTGGGCTTGTTACGAAAGCAGTGCCGGCTGACGAAGTTCTCTCCACCGCACTAGCCGTTGCACAAAAAGTTGCCACGGGTCCGCGCGATGCAGTGCGATTCACCAAACGCAGCCTCAACCACTGGTTGCGCCAGGCACTGCCCAATTTTGAAGCTTCGCTCGCTTATGAAATGTTGAATTTCCTTGGCCCAGACGCACAAGAAGGGCTCTCGGCGTTAATTGAGAAGCGTCCCGCTGATTTTCGTAATAGTTTGCCTTCATGAGCAACCACATCGACATTGCAGCTGAACTCGATTTCGCCCTGCACCTTGCCGACCTCGCCGATGCACATACGTTGTCGCCTTTTTACCGACGTGATTTTTCTGTTGATTGGAAAGAGAATAAAACAGAAGTAACAGAACTCGACCGCGCCACCGAACGACTCTTAGCCGATGAAATTATGCGCCACCGCGAACCGCACGCCATCTTTGGCGAGGAATTCGGTGCCGCAGGTGCATCTTCTGCCCCGCTCACTTGGATCATTGACCCCATCGACGGCACGAGCAATTACACACGCGGCATTCCTGTATGGGCAACACTCATTGCACTTGTAAATGCCGACGACGAACCACTTGTTGCCGTTGTTAGTGCCCCAGCACTGCATTCTCGTTGGTGGGCTGGCCGCGGCATGGGTGCCTTCACGTCACGCGGCAAAATTCAAGTGAGTAATGTGCGAACGCTTGACGAAGCTCAAGTGAGCGTTACTCATCATGCCGCGTGGGACCAAGTGGGCGGAACACAGCAACTTGTCGAGCTGCAAAGACGCGCATATCGCTCACGTGGCTTTGGCGATTTTTGGCAACACATGTTGGTAGCCGAAGGCAATATTGATGCCGCTGTTGATGCAATAGGGCTAGAGCCTTACGACACGGCAGCAGTGTGTCTTGTTGTTCGCGAAGCCGGCGGCACATTCACCGATCGTCTTGGTGCAGCCTCATTTCGTAACGGAAGTGCCGTCACGAGCAATGGTCACTTACATTCAGACGTACTCAACATCATTCGCTGCTGAAACCTGTGGGCAATCGCCCAATACCGCCGTCTTCAAGCAGCATTCCCGTCAGCGTGCGTTCGGTATGGTTTGCTCTCCATGTGAGCATTGCCTGCGCTTCGCGTAGCACTATTGCTGCTTCTTCGGTTGTGGTGTTCCATGTTGGGTCTTCCCCTACAGCAAAACAAAGCCACGAGCCATCGCCAAAGTGCACGTAGGCGTAATTCCTACTTCTGCGCACAGTGAGGTGTGATTCTTCAAGTCGCCGATCGTAAGGCCACTTGTACGCATCGTGCTCAGGATGAATACCAATGAGAACATCGCGCCAGTCCCATTCATAAGTGGCTGCTTCACGCCACCGCACTGGTGTTTCGTTGTGCAGAAATGAACTCAACGACATTCCGTCACATTGAGCAGGAATGGCTGCGCCCATGAGCTCACACAATGTGGGGAAAATATCGATGTTTTCCGTGAATTCGTCAACTACCAGCCCATGTGCATCGCTGAGTTGTGGAGCACGAACGATGCACCCAATGTGGTAACTCGATTCAAAAAAACCAGCTTTGTTCAACAGACCCTGGTCGCCAAGTTGTTCGCCATGATCTGACGTAATGACAACAACCGTATTTTCCCATTCGCCACGACGTTTCAATTCTTCAAATATTCGCCCTAGTTGTTCATCGGCATGAGAGATATTGCCGTAGTACTGCGACTTCACTTGCTGAAGTTCAGCCCGAGTTTGCGGAGCGCGCGTTGCTTCATGCTGCAGAAGAACCTCGTGGAGCCAATGCCTGTTATCTGGTATACCAATTGCATCAGCACAACTTGCCGGTTCGTACTTCTTTGACCACTCACCGGCAGCCACAAATGGTGGGTGCGGGCGCAAATAAGAAAGGTGTGCAAACCAGGGTTGTGATCCATCGGTTTCAGTAAGCCAGTGCAAAAAAGTGTTGGTGAGAAAAGTAGTAATGCTGTGTTGTGCAGGTCGGTCATTTTCACTCGACAGCGCGTGTTGCGTATCGCCAACTGCGTTATAGCCAAGCTCGTCTAACCACTGCAGCCAACCAACGGCTGGTTCAGGAAGATGCAAGACCTCCTGAAATCCGGGCAATATACTTTCGTAAGTAGACAAGCGCGGGTCATCTGAATTTGTAATGGTGCGCGGGTCGACACCTTGGTCGGTATAACCAAATAGAACTGGGTTGTAACCTTGCCGCCTTGCCGCCAAAGCAACGTTGTCGAAACGGTCATCGAGAGGTGTTCCATTTGCCACCACGCGGTTGTTCATCATGTAGGTACCCGTATACAAAGCAGCTCGGCCCGGAGAGCACGGGGCAGCCTGCGAGTAATGGCGCCCAAAACGAACTCCCTGCGCGGCAAGTGAGTCGAGATGAGGTGTGTGTACAACAGCGTGACCAGCACACGAGAGAGAATCGGCCCGAAATTGATCGAGGGTGATGAACAAAATATTTGGGCGTTTCATTACTGACTAAAGTAGCCATATGGGAACCCCAACACGAACTGTGATCCGCAATGCTTACTTAGTAGATGGCTCAGGTTCACCTGCTCGGCACGCCGATATTGCTTTCGCAGATGACACCATTACAGAAGTTGCCACAGCTGGGTCGCTTTCTACTTCCGCTGCATCTCAGGTCATCGACGCCGATGGACGCCTTGTTACCCCGGGTTGGGTCGATATTCATACGCACTACGATGCACAGGCAACCTGGGACCCATGGCTCACCCCCAGCAGTTGGCACGGAGTCACCTCCGTAGTGATGGGTAATTGCGGTGTTGGCTTTGCACCCGCATCATCCGATCGCCACGACTGGCTCATAGCGCTCATGGAAGGAGTCGAAGATATTCCGGGTACCGCCATGACGGAAGGCATCACCTGGGAATGGACCTCATTTGAGGAGTACCTCACCGCACTTGAATCGCACCCACACGTCATCGACTTTGCGGCTCAAATCGCCCACGGGCCACTTCGCGGTTTCGTGATGGGCGATCGCGGCGCTGCTAATGAAACTGCAACCGCCGACGATATTGAGCAAATGAGCAAACTGGTGGAAAGTGCATTGCGTGCTGGAGCACTGGGGTTCAGCACAAGCCGCACACCACTGCATCGCAGCAAAGACGGCGAGCTGGTGCCTGGAACAACCGCAAATGAACACGAGCTCCTCGGTATTGCTGGTGCGATGAAACGTGTAGGACACGGCGTATTTCAATTCGCCCCTGAACACGCCAAAGTTCCTGTTGAAGAATGGTCATGGATGCGCAAACTTGCTCAAACCACTGGCGCAACAGTGAGTGTCAATTTGAGCCAGCCAAACGATGGCCCTGAAATATGGCGCAGCGTGTTGGCGTTGCTCACTGAAGCACAAAACGATGGCATCCCCATAGTTGCGCAAGTTGCTGGGCGCACCATTGGCGTACTCATGTGTTTAGAGGGAAGCGCTCACCCACTTCTTTTTCATCCTGCATACAACGACGTTGCACATCTACCACTCACCGAACGATGCAAAGCGCTCAAAGACCCGGAACTGCGTGAGCGCATCATCAATGAAATGCCAAATGACGGAGGCCTCTTTCAAAAAGTGATTCTCGACAATGCCTCACACATGTTCCCTGTCATGTCGGCAAACATCGACTACGAACCTCTCCCTTCGGCGAGCGCAACTGCACTAGCAAAGAGTACGAACAAAAAGGTGATGGAAGTACTTCTCGATCAGCTCATAGCTAATGACGGTCATGGGCTCATTTACATGCCGTTCTTCAACTACGCATATGGAGACCTCTCCTTCAACTACGAAGCCCAGCAACACTCAGGAACGCGCATGGGCCTCAGCGATGCTGGTGCTCACTGCGGAGCAATATGCGACGGTGGAACACCTACTTTTATGCTCACCCACTGGGTACGCGACCGCACCCGTGGCGAGAAACTGCCGTTAGAGCATGTAGTACACCGCCAAACTCAACAAACTGCTGCACTTTACGGCCTCACCGACCGTGGACTGATTGCTCCTGGCAAACGAGCCGACCTTAATATCATCAATTTTGACAAGTTGAATTTCACGATGCCTTACATGGCTTACGATTTACCAGCACAAGGTCGCCGTTTAGTGCAACAAGCAATTGGTTACGACGCCACCTTTGTTGCTGGAACACAAATTGTTGACTCCGATCAGTTCACTGGTGCACTTCCTGGGCAGTTGGTTCGCGGACCTCGTTAACGAAGTACGGTGGGGCCATGGCTAAATGGCGACATGCTCTTGCACTTGGTATCGGAATCATCGGAGCATTCATTGCAGTCGTTTCTGGAGGCGACCCCGCAGCACTCAGCATTGCTCTCGGCGGCGGGTTAAGTACCGGTCTGGGTTATTGGATTGGCGCTTTGCTCCATCGCCGACGTGACTCTTGAATAACTAAACGCCCTGCCACCACAACAAGCAATGTGGCAAATAATGCGTTCGATAACGAGTCAGAGAGCCGTGCCGAAATCCAGCCGCCTGCAACAGCAGACAAAATACCGCCGACTCCCACAATGACCGCAGCACGAATATCGACATTGCTTGCAGATCTATTGCGCAAGGTACCAGTAATTGCCGTCGGAATAATGACCGCTAACGATGTGCCTTTTGCAATGACGTTGGGCAAGCCCAGCATCACCATCATTGCGGGGATCATCACTACTCCACCACCCACTCCTAACAGACCTGCCAACACTCCAGTAGCAACGCCGATAGCCACAAGCGCAATGCACATGAGAAGAGTGAGGTCATCGCGACCCATACCAGAAGTGCTCCAATACAAACGCACCGCTGAAATGATGAGTACCGACGCAAAACCTAAGCTGAGAATTTCATGCTTCACGGTCTTTAGAAGTTTTGTCCCGAGCAAAGCTCCCGCTACTGCTCCTATTGCTAAAAACAATGCAACTGGCCAATCAACATGGTCGTGCGCCCAATAGGTCACCAAGCTTGAAAGGGAAATGGGAAGTACTGCCGCAAGAGATGTTCCATGCGCACGGCGTTGATCCATTTTTGCAAAAAATACCAACCCGGGAACAATGAGAATTCCACCGCCCACGCCGAAAATGCCCGACAACAACCCCGCGGCAAGCCCAACGAGGACGATGACACCAAAGTTTCCTGAATTTACTGACTCTTTCGTGGGTGAATTCACTTCCAAACGCTCGCGAATAACTCTGGATACTCCTTGATGTGCTTCACATTGAGGGGTCGGGGCAGGCTCACAATGGCAAGACTCACTCCTGCATCTTCATAGGCGAGAGCTCGCTCGATTGCTTCCGATTCACTCATGCGATCTACCCAGAGTTGAGTTGAAATACGAATGGTAGAAATATCGCGGCCAATTTCGTCACAACATTCTTTGAGTCGAGCTACTGACTTCTTTAAATCACCGAGTGGATCTTCGCTATTCCCTGGGAAGTTCCAGTGATCTGCATACCGCGCAACAAGTGGCAACGTACGTTTCATACCGCCCCCACCAATGAGCACAGGTGGCATCGGTTGCTGAATAGGTTTTGGTTCACAATATGCGTCGGTCAGCGTGAAATATTTTCCCTTGAAAGTGCTCTGCTTCTGCGTGAGCAACAATTTGATGACCTCAAGACCTTCAGTGAAACGATCGAATCGTTCCGTCATCGTTCCGAGTTCTATGCCATATGCATTGCACTCGTCTTCGTTCCATGCAGCGCCAACACCAAACTCCAAACGCCCACCACTTGTATGGTCGAGTGTTGCAGCCATATTTGCCAGTACTGCGGGGTGGCGATACACCATTCCCGTTACCATCACGCCGCCACGCAACCGCTTGGTGGCTTGTAATAATGCGGTGAGGGTAATCCAACCTTCCATGCATGGGCCTGAACGGTCGCCCGTAAAAATGGGTTCGAAATGGTCGAAGGTCCAGCCGCTCTCCCAAAAAGGAATGGCGTCAGCCGCGGTCCATATGTCGAGCATTTCCTGCCAGGTACAAACCTGTGGTGCTGTGGCAAATGCAAACTTCATTTTTCCTCCATCTCGCTTCGTTCACCTTATGCGACCGCTTCGCACTTCACGGAACTACTCTGACTCCATGGCCGATGACAGTTCTGCTCTGCGTCAAAAGATTCGCGCCATATTGGAACGGGCAAATCACCCCAATACCCCACAAGCTGAAGCCGAAACCGCACTTGCATTGGCGTTTCGCCTGATGCAAAAACACAATATTTCGGAATCTGATTTCATTTCTGACAATGCAGGCACTCGTCATCGTTCAATCACATCTCAACGATTTGTACTTGCTGGCCCATATCGCGTACGTCGCGGGGCATTACTCCATGTCATTTCCCTTGCAGTGAATTGCGCTTCATATCGCGACATGATGGACACAGAGCCAAACACCGTTTCCATGGTCGCATTCGGCTCTCCTCATGATCTGTATTCACTCGAGGTTCTTTTCACAACGGCCGAGATGCTGGCACTACGCACCATGCCACAGGGTGACCGCCGCTTTCGTACGTCGTGGTGGCAAGGTTTCACTGTAGGTGTTGACAAGAAACTGAAACGAGAAAATTCGTCACTCATTCGCGAAGCACCAGGTGCCGGACTCGTTTTAGTGGAGCAAGCAAAACGCGCCGACGCCGAAATGCGACTGGCAACTCCTTATTTACGGAGCTCATCAACAAGCTATTCCTCTGATCGAGATGCATTTTCTGCCGGCAAATCTGCAGGATCACAGTTCAGCAGTTCAAAAAATCGTCTCAGTTTGTTCCCCCGTGCTCTCGGAAGAGGAAAACCCGCAACGTGAGCGACCCCACTGAAGTTACTCTCACCTATGAAGTCGAACAGAAATTTGCCGAGGCGATGCCAACACGCACTCTTTTGATGTCAGAAGCAAGCGCTTGGCTACGTGATATTTGCGAGCAAGAAGACCTCGATGTTCCACAGTTAGATTCACATGTTCTTCCCCGCCGCACTGAGGCAGTTGCCATCGCGGAAACTTGGTGCATATTGATTAACGGAGTTGCCCCCACTCAACACACCATTTTGCATGAGCTTGCGCATCTCTCATGCGCAAACAAAGGTCACGGTAAAGAGTTTCGCACGCAGTTGGTTTCTTATATACGTAGATACGTCTCGCTAGAGCACGCTGCGCATCTCCACTCACTTTTTACCAGTGCTCAACTTAGCGTTGAACCATTTTCCGCCACTCGCTAATCGAGTTCGCTACCTACAACGCTCACAAAACTCACGCATGCTCCAGGCGCCCCACCCAAGTTATGCGTGAGAGCCTTTGTTTTCACAGAACCTTTTTGGCCCACTCCAGGAATTTGACGTGCACCCGCTTCGCCACGTAATTGTGTCCAGCACTCAAACAACATGCGCAAGCCCGACGCCCCAATGGGGTGACCAAACGATTTCAATCCACCATCAGGGTTCACTGGAAGTTCGCCATCGAGGTCGTACGTTCCGGCAAGCACTTCTTTCCATGCCGTACCACGTTCGGCAAAACCGAGGTCTTCCATCAAGACAAGTTCGGTAGGCGTAAAGCAGTCATGCACCTCTGCCATTGCCAACTCTGCACGTGGGTCGGTAATTCCAGCCTGCTTGTAAGCATCGTTGGCACTATGTACCACTTCATCAAAAGTGGTGTAGTCGTATGAAGGGTCAATAGGGCCAGCAGCCGGACCCGCCACGAACGACAGTGCTTTCACATAGATTGGCCGGTCGGTGTATTTATGTGCATCTTCTACGCGCACGATGATTGCTGCTGCAGAGCCATCGCTCACACCGCTGCAATCGAAAATGCCGAGCTGCCCAGCAATGAGTGGAGATGCAGCAATGGTTTCTTTCGACACTTCTTTTTTGAATTGAGCGCGCGAGTTCAATGCGCCGTTGCGATGGTTCTTCCATGCAATACGTGTAAGAACATCTTTCAATTCCGCTTCATCTACTCCATATTTGTTGGCATATGCAGGAGCAAGCAATGAAAAACTTGCTGGCGCGGTCACCGTTGCCTGGGTGCCGTCGCTTGCAGGGGCGCTCACTACCAAACCGGAATAACCAGAGTCTTTGAGTTTCTCAACACCAATGGCCATCACAATGTCGTAGGCGCCAGAGGCAACCGCATAACAAGCATTACGAAATGCTTCGCTGCCCGTTGCGCAGTAATTCTCTACGTGTGTCACTGGTTTGTGTTGAATCTTCAATGGCCTACTGAGTGTGAGGCCAGACAACCCTGACCCCATGGTGCCCAACCAGAATGCATCTACGTCATCGAGGGTAATTCCCGCATTAGCCAATGCAGCGCTCGATGAGTCGATGAGGAGGTCATCGGTGCTCTTATTCCAGTGTTCACCAAAGTTTGTGCAACCCATACCGATAATTGCCACTTTGTCGCGAATGCCATGACTTGCCATATATCCCCCGATTTACTTTGTACCTGAACGAACAGGTTTTGCTTTCCAAAAATAGTTATGAATTCCGTCTTGCGTGTAGAGCCTGCGAAATGACATTTCCACTCGATCACCTATTTTGACTGTTGCAGGGTCAACATCGGTGAGTTCACATTGGAATCGCCCACCGCCGTCGAAGTCGATAACGGCAGCTACCACTGGTGGGCTCATACTGAACGCTAGATGATCGACCGTGTAGGTAGCGATGGTTGCGCGAATGTCTGCCATTCGTACCATTTCCATTTTGTCGATGCTTCCCGACTTCAAGCTCACACGTGCTGGAGGCAAATAGACAAAGCCGCTTTCATCACGGCTTCCATAAAGACCATATTTCCATGCAGAGGTACGCAAACTTGGTGGACCAGCAGGACGATCGGGTTCCGGGCGTCGCGGTGGCTCGCGATGCATGAACCCACGCCAGGTGAGGAACTGGGTGTACGTGAGGTCATTTCGCCCAGCAGCAATTTGCGACTGAACGGTCAGTGAGCTTTCCTGGCGACTGCGATATGCAACAAGTTCGTCGGTAGTACGAAACAACATGACATTGACCCCATCGGCCAACACCACTACCGCAATGACCTGATGTGGCTCAGCCGTATCGAGAACATTGGCCAGCATCGCACCCCAATGCGCGGTTCCAGAATTTCCAAGCGTTGCAGCAAAATCATCACTCAGCGTGTCGAGGTTAATTCCGCAAGATTTAGGCGCAGCTTTCACGGCACGCGCATGTAAACCAGAAAAGATGCTGTGTGATACATCGGCAGCAGTGAGGTGCGCGTTCTTTAATGCTTCATTGAATGCAACCTCAACGAGCGGTGCATATGCATATTCACCAAATCGCTCTTCCCATTGTTTGCTCGCTTTGTCGCCGGGAATTCTCCACCGATCTACAAACTCAGAAGTAGACGCACCTGCGCCAAGAAATTCTGCAATGACCTTTTCAGAACCAAAGCAAAATGCTGCAGCACCGTCGCCACCCATTGACTCGTCACTTCCGCCTGGCAGACCAGTACGAATGTCGCTCAATACTGCCATTGCATTTCCACTTGCAGCTGCTTGCACTGCAGCAATACCGCTACGCACCGAACCAAGGCAATCGAATGCACTCACCGAGCCCTGCAGGCTGAGGGCGGCATGAATAGCGTTTGCATTTGTTTTATCGAGATACCCAGGCTCGGCAGTAGCAAACCACAGCGATTGCGGTGAATACTGTTCACTTGCTCCCCGCAATGCAATACGACTTGCTTCAACACCCATCGAGGTGGTGTCTTCATCGAAACTTGCTACAGCTCGTGCGCCTTTTGCACCCCCTGAGCCGAGAGCCGATGCAAGTGTGCTGCGTTGCAGGCGCCAATATGGAATGTACGCGCCATAAGAAATAATCCCCGTCATACTCCGAGAGTAGCCCCTAAGAACGAGCTGATGGAATGTGGAGACTTAGGTGTAGTAAGGGTTGTCACCCGATGCATGATCGGTGAGGTCGCGAACCTTCAACACGCCAGGAACCTTTTCCAGCAATGTGGTTTGCACACCTTCCAACATGGTCATACGACTCATGGAGCAGCCGTGGCACCCACCACCCATGGTGAGATACGCCGTACCTTCTGTGTCGTGGCCCATGAATGTAACAAACCCGCCGTGGGAGGCAAGTGCAGGGTTTACTTCACCAGCTAGCACCGTTTCAATGTTCGCAGACAATTCATCGTTACGTACAAGACCTTCAACACTGGCAGCAAGTGGCTTATTTGGATTACGAATAATGAGACCCTGTGCAGCGGTGTAGTCGAGAATGGAACCTTGCAAAAGGTCGATGCTGTTTGCAGCAACAATTGTTTTCATGCCGTCGGTGGTACGTACTTCATCGGCAAAAGCAGCTTGTGTTACAACATCGAAGGACAGGTCGTAGCGGAAGTCTTCACCAGGGCTACTCACCACTTCAATGCGCAGACCTAAACGATCTTTTTCTGGCTCTTCGTCGCGCAGTTCCTTCAGTTTTGCAACCGCTTCAGGAGTCACCGCCACAATGTATTCAACAGGTTCTGCTGGTACGTCGAATGGGCTGACTTTGGGTGTTTCAGTTGCAGTTACGTCTGTGCTCACAATGTGAGGCTACCTGCACAGCAGCCTTCCCGCCATCGCTGCTAATAACTCGAAATGGCGCCCCCGCCATCGCACTGCACGCGTTGCCCTGTGACATAGGCCGAACCAGGCGAACAGAACCACAGCACCACATTTGCCACGTCTATTGGTTGGCAGACGTGCCCAAAAGGGGCATTTTCATCAAGCGACCTGAGGTCGGTGAGGTCTCTATTGCCTGTTAACGAACGAGAGAGTCGCACACCCATATCGGTCTCTACTAGCCCAGGAGCTGCGATATTGACACGGACCCCATTCTTGCGTTCCTCTTTTGCCAATGTGAAAGCCAGGGCTTCCATTGCCGCTTTCCCCATGTTGTACGGAGCGCCCTTTGCTGAATTGTTTGCAGTTGCTACCGAAGAAATAAAAACGATGTCGCCTCGCACTTGAGTACGCATACTCGGCAGTACTGCAGCACACAGCTGATGAGCCCCCACAGCGTGCACTGCAAGCAACTTCTCTACTTCCGCCGCATCGGTATCGGCAACTGCTTTGCCACGTGATGCGATACCCGCATTGTTCACCAAAATGTCAATGTGCCCAAAGTCGCGAATGACTTCATTGACCATTGCGTTGCTTGCGACATAGTCGGCAACTGATGCTCCATATATTTTTGCAATGCCTCCACGTTCCACAATTGTTTGCATCGTTTCTTCAGCTTCTTCCTTACCACTGTGATAGTTAATGGCAACGGAGGCGCCTTCTGCCGCTAAAAGTTCACTAATGCCCCGGCCAATACCACGGCCACCGCCTGTAACTACTGCAACACGTCCACTGAGCACGCCCATGTATCCCCCGATTCACATTTCTGTTAGCAACTACGCCGCCAACTATGGCAACATCTTCTCATGCATGAAGGCAGCCGCAAAGCAATTTTCGCAGCGTTTTTCGCCAATCTTGGAATTGCCATTGCCAAGTTCACCGGATTCCTACTGACGTCGTCAGCTTCGCTCCTTGCGGAATCTGCCCACTCGCTTGCCGATACGGGGAACCAAGCACTCTTGCTTCTCGGTGGAAACCGTTCAAAGAAAACAGCAACTGGTCGACACCCGTTTGGGTTCGGCCGCGAACGTTACTTTTGGGCTTTTGTCGTTGCATTAATTCTCTTCAGCATGGGTGGAGTCTTTGCGCTCTATGAGGGCATCCAAAAACTTGTCCACCCACATGAAGGTGACGGCTTTGGTATTGCAATAGGAATACTTATGATTGCCTTTCTGCTCGAGTCATACTCATTGAACACCGCAATCAAAGAAGCTCGCCTTATTAAAAAAACCAACCAGAGTTGGTGGGGTTTTATTCGAGAGGCCAAGCAACCAGAACTTCCCATTGTTTTACTTGAAGATGTTGGTGCTGAAATTGGTTTAGCTCTTGCACTCTTTGGTGTGCTGATGAGCCACTTCACTCACGAGCCACGCTGGGATGCAATTGGATCTGCATCAATTGGCGTATTGCTCATAACCATCGCAATTATTTTGGCAATTGAGATGAAGAGCTTGCTGATCGGTGAATCAGCATCGGAAAACGATGAAGAACTCATTCGCTCTTCTTTGACAAATGCCCAAGATGTACTGCAAGTAATTCATTTACGCACAGAGCACATTGGGCCAGAAGATGTATTGGTGGCGGCAAAGATTGAGTTCTCGCCTCACCTCTCAATGAATGAACTCGCCGTTGCAATTGACAACGCAGAGGTGCTCGTGCGACAGGTATACCCCCGCGCACGCATCATATTTATTGAGCCCGATATCGCAAGGCCAACTGCCGAGCTGTAACCTGTAGACAACTGAAGGGGAGCTTGCTGGTTCGGCAGGCTGAGAGGGTAGCCGCCGCTACCGACCCAAGAACCTGATCTGGGTAATTCCAGCGGAGGGAAGACGGATGAACACAGAATCGCATTTTTTCAACGACACGGCTCTCATATTTGCTGGTGGCAATGCACCGCCTCCTCATTTAGCAACTCTTCTTCCCCGCGCCCGCTGGTGCATTGCAGCCGATTCCGGGCTTGACCATGCACTTGCCCTTGGCGTCACCCCCGATGTGGTGATTGGTGACTCAGATTCCGTGAGCGATGAAGCGCTTGCATTAGCCCACACTGCGGGCATTGAGTTGATCTCTGCGCCTACTGATAAAGATCTTACCGATACGGAACTTGCACTGTTTCATGCGGTTCATTTAGGTGCACAGAAAATCATTGTTATTAGTGCGGGCGGAGGTCGATTCGACCACGCACACGGCCTACTCACTTCGCTCTTTCACCCAGAATGGGCACACATAAAAATTGAAGCATTCATTGATACCGCCCATATTTTTGTTCTGCACGGGCCATGTTCACTGCAGATCAATGGACCGAAGAATTCACTTGTTGCTCTTCACGCAATGAATGGCATGTCTCACGGCGTGAGTACTGAAGGCTTACGTTGGCAACTTCGCAATGAGAGTCTTGCTCCTTGGGTCAGCCGTGGAGTGAGCAATGAACTCTCCGATACATCAGCCGACATTTATTTGCAGTCTGGCGCACTACTTGTAGTGCAACCAGATGCATTCAATAACAAATCAGAAGAAAGTTAAGAAATGAAAAAATATATCGTCAGTCTCCTTTGTGTAGTAACTGTGTTCAGTGGATGTGCAGACAACAAAGTACAGGCCACCAAAAAACTCACTCTTCTTGCTTACGACTCATTCACGCCAACGAAGGGTATCTTTAGCGAATTCACCAAGAAAACGGGTATTAGTGTTGACGTCGTTCTTGGTGGCGATACCGGGCAGCTCATTTCAAAGACGATTCTCACTTCAGGAAATCCGGAAGGTGATGTTCTGTGGGGTGTTGACAATACGTTTCTCACAAGAGCAATAAATGAAAAAATATTTGCTCCGTACACATCGCCACTCACCAAGAACATGGCGGCTGATGTTGTAGAGCTCACTCAACCCGAAGGTGCTGTTACCCCTGTTGACTCAGGTGATGTGTGCGTTAACTACGATAAAAAATGGTTCTCGGAGCACAACATCACGCCTCCCCAATCTCTTGCCGATTTAGCACTGCCCTCATACAAAGATCTCCTTGTTGTTCAGAATCCTGCATCTTCCTCACCAGGACTCGCATTTCTCTTGTCCACCATTTCCTCTTTTGGTGAAAATGGATGGCAAAGTTATTGGAAAAAATTACGTGCCAATGGAGTCAAAGTTGTCGACGGCTGGACCGAGGCATACACCATTGAGTTCTCTGGGTCATCTGGAAAAGGAGCACGTCCGCTTGTTGTGAGTTACGCCTCAAGTCCCCCGGCAGAAGTGGTTTTTTCAGACCCACCAGTGAGCAAACCACCCACAGGCGTCATCAACACAACATGCTTTCATCAAGTGGAGTTCGCCGGAATTCTGCGCGGCTCAAAAAATGAAAAAGCAGCAAAACTCCTTGTTGACTACCTTGCAAGCACTACTTTCCAAAGCGACTTGCCTCTCACATTGTTTGTGAACCCCGTCAATAAGAGTGCAACAATTCCCGACGTGTTCACATCCTTTGCTGCACGGCCGGCGAAGCCCTACACAATGGATCCAGACGTCATTGAAAAGAATCGTTCCACCTGGGTAGATACGTGGAGTTCTATCGCATTGCGATGAAGCCATGAATTCCGTTCGTCGCACTCATATTTTCAAATATGCTCCCTGGCTGTTTTTGCCTTGTTGCTTTTTTTTAAGCATGTTTGTTCTTTGGCCAACACTTGTAGTGCTCTCCAAAAGCATCGACCGCGCTTCGCTATTTCACGTGCTGAGCAATTCTCAACTTCGCCAGATGCTGTGGTTCACTACGTGGCAGGCGGTGCTGAGCACCATTGGAACTCTTGCTATTGGGCTACCGGCAGCCTTGGTACTCAGCCGATACTCATTTAAATCACGCCAGATGATTCGTGCACTTACCTTCGTGCCGTTTGTACTTCCCACAATTGTCGTTGGAATAGCTTTTGCATCATTGGCTCCTACACATTATAAATCAGGGCCTCTTCCGCTGATCTTCGCCCACATTTATCTCAATATTGCCGTTGTTGTAAGAATTGTAGGAAACCGCTGGGAAAAATTGCCAACGGCATTCAATGAATCGGCGTCGCTCCTGGGAGCAAGACCCTTCACAAATTTTCGCACCATTACTTTTCCCCTGTTGCGCAACAGCATCATTGGCGCAAGTGGCATTGTTTTCGTTTTTTGTTTCAGTACTTATGGCGCAGCACGCGTGCTAGCAGGACCTCGCTTCCCCACTATTGAAACCGAGATCTACCGCTATGCCTTCTACATTGGCAACATGCCTCAGGCCAGCGCTCTTGTGGTCTGGCAACTTCTTGTCATTCTTCTTGTACTTGCACTCACTTACCGACAAAAGAATATTTTCTTGTCCCAAAGGACTCTCACACCACTCTCATGTGAACGGCGGAACAAACGCCTCGCTTATTTTGTCTGTTCTTCACTTGTTGCTTTAGTAACTCTGTTGCCTATCGTCATTCTTTTTTTTAGCTCAGTTCATTCGACGCAAGGTTTTACGCTTTCGCATTGGCAGGCAGGCGAACTTTGGACATCGTTTCTCACATCTCTCAGCATTGCGCTCGTATCTACTTTGCTGGCCTTGTTCTTTGGATGCAGTTCAGCTTTTGCAATTGCTTATTCCACTCAAGTGAAATACCAGAGAATGATGCAGAGCCTCACTTCGCTACCCATTGTCATATCGGCGGTGGCACTCGGCCTTGGCTACCTCCTTGCGTTTCGATCGAGCCCAATGAATTGGCGTGGATCTTTTTGGCTCCTACCCATTGCCCACAGCGCCGTCGCACTTCCATTTGTTGTGCGGATCATCACCCCTGCCGCTCAAGAGATTCAACCAGAACTGCGTGAAAATGCGCTATTGCTCGGTGCAAATCCATGGAAGGTATGGACAAGTATTGATCTTCCCTGCCTCCTGCGCCCTATTGCAGTTGCTGCCTCATTTGCATTTTCCATCTCACTTGGCGAGTTTGGTGCTTCAAGCTTGTTAACCAGGAACGGACACCAAACTCTTTCAATGCGTATTGGCCAACTGCTTTCCCGGCCAGGTGAACTGCTGCAAAAACAAGCAATAGCATCGTCTTGTCTACTTGCATTTTCATGTATCGCTATTGCTCTCACCGTTGAATACGCCATGCCATTAATACGCCATAAAGGAAAATTGTGACATCACCATTCCTTGAAATCTCCCAATTGTCATTTCGCGTGCCTGGCAATGTCCTGCCCATTTTTGATCAACTCTCGCTAGATGTTGCCGAGCGTGAAATCGTTGCAATTCTGGGGCCTAGTGGTTCAGGAAAATCTTCACTACTTCGTACAGTTTGTGGACTTCATTCACCAAGCAATGGAAGCATCACACTGCGAGGAACAGATATCACCAACAGCGCCCCACACCAGCGCAACATTGGCATGGTATTCCAGGGCACATTTCTCTTCCCACACCTCACAGTCGGCGAGAACATCGCCTACGGGCTCAAAATGAAGCAATTCAGCAAAGAGTCTCAAAAACAGCGAGTCGACGAAATGCTGAACCTCGTTCATCTTGCCAATTTTGCTGATCGCGATGTCTCGCATCTCTCCGGCGGAGAAGCAGCCCGCGTTGCCATTGCACGCGCACTTGCCCCTTCCCCTCAAATTCTGCTGCTCGACGAGCCACTCACTGGACTTGATGAACACTTACGTGTTGATCTCGCGAAAGATCTTCGTGAAGCACTCACCGCATCTCACATCACTTCCATCTTGGTAACCCACGACCGTAATGAAGCGGCAATTATTGCCGATCGTATTGTTCGCTTCGCTGACTTATTATTGCCCACATGACCCTTCCTCCTCATTTGCGCATTGCAGTTGCTTCAACAACTGAGATACTGCCATTACGCATGAAAGTTCTGCGCGAAGGCACTCCTTCTCAAGATCCAAGATACGCAGAAGACGATTGGGATATCACAACACATCTCGCGCTCTATAGTGACGACATCATCGTGGGAACCTCAAGTTGGTTGACCAAACAATTTCCCTCACCAAATACCCAAAGCAACAACTTCGATACCCAGTTACGAGGAATGGCAATTGACCAATCTCTCCAAAGTACTGGTCTTGGAGCAGAGCTATTGATATATGGAATTCAACTCGCTCAAAGTAATGGTGCTGGAGTTGTATGGGCAAGGGCTCGCGACAGCGCCCTGCGATTCTATGAACGAAATGGATTTACTGCCGTTGGTGATGCATTTATTGACGAGGCAACGGGCATGTCACATCACCTTGTTTACTGCGAGTGTTGAAATTTATTTGATACTCAATTGAGTTGAATACAAAACTTCACTATTTGCATTCGGCGCAACAATCACATCGAGACTCCACCTTCCGGGGTACACAAATTGAATCTTTCCGACATAGTGATTTGGTCCGACGGCATTGAGTTCAGTTTGAATAGGTGGAACGCTGCTGCTCGCTAATGACAAACGAGCTTTCACACTGAAGACCGGATCTAGCGAACCATTCGGTGGCGACACAATGACATGCATTTCTGACTCCCCCACTCGCGGCGGGGAAATTGTGATGTTGACGATGACATCACCTTGCACTAACGCGGTGGAGAACGGGGCATTGCTTACTGTTGGCCGCGGTGAAGCCGCGACCATGCCCGATGTAATTGTTAAAACAAGGAGACCAACAGCAATTTCTGCAGTGAGAACTGTCCGTAGTCGATCTATACCGCTCTCATGGAACCGACGACGCACAATTGCTGCACAAATGAGCATCACTCCAACAATGCATACTTTGACGATGAGTGCTTTGCCGTATGAAGTTTTGGAAATGTTGCTGATGCCATTCATCAGCAACAAGGCTTGCGCCGACCCGGTGACAACTACCGCAACAATGATGATTGCAGCCCGGCGAGAAAACCATTCAACTATTGGCGAAATGCGCAGTTCCCCATTGCCTACAAGAAGAATAAGCCCGCCACACCACACTCCAATTGCTGTTACATGCCAAGCCAATAGAGCAACAGTGAGTGCGGCTGGAGAGTCAACAGCCGCATGACCAGCAAATGCGTAGGTAAAAGGTAAAGAGATAAATGCAAACACCGACACGAAATTGACAAGTGATTGATGTGTGCTCTTTGATCTACCGACTAATGAAAATACACAGACTAAAACAACAGATATAACTACACGCGTCAGCAAAGATTTGCCTACCTGCGTTGCAAACACATTTTTAATGATGCTGAAGTTTGCTATTTGCCCCAATCTGCTTCCCGAAGCAGTTACCCCTTGTAGTAAGTAATGCAATGCTGTAGAAAATGCCAGAAATGCCGCTGCTACTTTGATGGCTTTGTTGAGCAATTCTTTTCGTACGTCAGCACCGAGCAAAAAGAAGATTCCGCCGAGCACAACAGATACGGCGATATATGAAATGAGCCGCATTAAGGCCATAGCTGCTTTAAGAAAAGTTGAAGTTCTGGTCTCCTTTAATGCATTTTCAATGACCGATGAAACATTGGAAAGTTGCCCTGTTCCTACACGGAACGTAATGGCACCTTCCACCGGATGTCCGTCGGCTGAGACCACCCGATACACCGCTACATACGTGTCTGCAGCAAGTATTGGGGGAACAACGCGAATAATAGATGCATCTGCGGCATCTGATTTTGCTGGTGGCAATTGAATCTTATTTCCATTACTTGAGTACAGCTTGATGTAACCAAGTGAGGTCTCGACCGATTCATCAAAATCGAGAACAATTTGTGGTGGAGATTCCTCAAGAGTGGCTCCAGAAGTGGGTGCCGAATTATCGAGAACCGCATGTGCAGAAGCCATGGCCGCTGGAGCACAAAGCACACCTGCAACCAAGACAAAGAAAATTTGTGCGCATTTACGCAACATTTATAAGTTGTCCACTTGTTCTAGGCCGACGGGCGTTACACGACCAAAGAGCCATGCGAGTCTTTCGTTCTCTGATAATGCGAGCGCAATAGGAGGCAGCCCACTCATCCCCATTGGTAGGCGGCTTGTGTATCTCATTGCCATACGTGCAAGGTCGTAACGAACGTAAAGCGGATTCCACTCCATGTATGTAAAGCCAACTCCGAGGTCGTGCATGTGCACTTCCATTTCGCGCCAGCGCAAGAGAGGTAAATCAGATATCGCTAGGGCTGCACCAACGGCATTCTTTCCATTTCCCAGCCATGCTTCGCCAGGTGAACGCGCCCAGAATGCCTCTAATTGATATATCGACTCACGACTTCGGCGCACAAGTTCACTTCCACTCAGTTTTGCCTCTGTCGCAATTCCCTCTGAGCGACCCTTTAAGCCTCCTGCGTACTGTTCGCCCTCGCGGCCCAGTGCGGCCTCAGAAAAGAGGTGACTATGACTATCGGCGTTACGCGCCAAATGCGCCAACACATAACCCCGGCTCCAATGAGGCAACAACGAAGGCTGTGCACACCACAAATCAATCTCATCGGGAGATATTGAGTCGAGCAGCAACAATAACGCTTGATGCGCAGAAGCGCACCCGGCGACACAGTCATCAATGAAACGTCTATCAATTTTTGGGATTGCCATGTCACTTCACTTTTCGTTTGGAATCAATCGCAGCCAAGGCATCGAATAACTTGTCGGAACTACTTGGTGATGCTCCCTCTGACAATACGATATAGATGGAACCACCTTTGCCTACCACTACTGCTGATCTTGCCCGTGCTAAAGATCCGGTATGCCCCCACCTACCCCTGAGGTAACGCAATCCATTGCGGTATTCACTGGAGTAGCGGGTCTCATGCATTTTTTGCAACCACGGCGAGGAGAGTATTTTTTGACCAGGCGCCGACGGATTCAATGCATTAAAGAGGACCCCAATATCGTGCGCAGAAGACATCCAGGCCCCCGAACCACCGAGCACCTGTGTCGCATGTGAGGTGGTATTCAAATAGCCGCCAGGAACTCCGAGGGGCTGCCACACCATGCGCCATGCAGCAGATTCAAAATTTAACCTTGTTACCTTTTCAATGAGCATTGTGAGCAGTACATAGTTGTCATTCGAATAGAGGTATCTACCCACTTGCGACGAAGGCGACAACGTGCCTACGAGTTCTGCATATTGCCGGTAGCTCGTCTTCCCCGCAGTGACCGCTGTGAAATTATGTGAAGACATTCCTGTTGCGTGGTTCAAAAATGCCCAAATGGGTTGTTCGCCCAAAGCATCTTCTTTTGCTTCTACAAAAACCTCAGGAAGATAGGTTTCTATTGGGCTGTCTAAATTAATTTTCTTTTGCTCGGCTAGCTTCAAAACCAAAGTTGCCGTGAGGGTTTTGCTGATTGAAGCTAAAGAGAAATAGGTATTTGCATCGGCGTTGCGCCCAATTTGCTCATCTACTTTCCCATTTTTCATCTCAACAACGACAGATCGCCCCGACGTAAGAGCAAGCACTGCACTCAGTTCCGAATTGCCCTCGGCATGAACCAATGAACCACTTTGAATAAACGCACCGATTGCGCACACCATCACGAGTCCGCTTCTGCGCAGTCGGCTATGAAATAGTTTGCGCATCCCTTGTGAGGTTAGTTCCCAGATGAGCCTTGTCGGTAAGGAATCACCACAACTGTGCCATCTTCCGCGTGGTGGACCCGGGCCGATACCCCATAAAACTCAGCCAATGTCTCTTGACGTAACACTTCCGCTGCAGTTCCACTAACCACGCGATACCCCTGATGCAAAAGACACAAACGATCCGAATACAAACCGGCAAGAGTGAGATCATGCATCGCCGAAACAACAGTAAGCCCGTGCTCTTGACGTAGCTGATCAACGAGTTCCAGAGCCTGCTGTTGGTGGCCAATATCGAGAGCGCTTGTTGGCTCATCGAGTAACAAAATCGGCGCCTCTTGTGCAATTGCGCGCGCAATGACTACACGTTGTTTTTCGCCACCCGAAAGTGTTCCTACAGCTCGATGAGAAAAATCAGTGAGGTCGAGTCGTTTGAGCACATCATCTACAATTGACCAATCGTGTTTTGTTTCTGATCCGAAGTGACTAATAAATGGATTACGACCAAGCACTACGTACTCGCGTGCTGTCATATCGTCGGGCAATACAGGAGACTGAGGAACATAAGCAACGAGTTGTGCGCGGCGCTTAGAAGAACGCATACGTAGCGGCGAGCCATCTACACGAATTTCCCCACTATGTTTTGCGAGCCCCGCAACAGATCGCAGCAACGAACTTTTTCCTGCCCCGTTTGGCCCTATAAGACACAACCACTCTCCTGGTTTCACGGTGTCGGTAAAATTACTGAGCGCATCGTGACGCCCATAGCGCACACCTACTTCAGAAAATTGCAGCGATGTCATCTTGTTCCCTGCTTTGTTCGCAACAAGAGTAAGAAAAACGGTGCACCAAGAAATGCAGTCACTACCCCTATTGGAGTTTCAGACGGATTCTGAAGAACACGACCAGGAATATCGGCAATAATGAGAAAAGAAGCGCCCATGAGCAAACTCAGCGGCACAATTACTCGGTAACTCGCTCCTGCAAGCAAGCGCACCGCGTGCGGCACAATGATTCCGACGAATCCAATGAGCCCACTGACGGCAACTACTGCCGAAGTGCCAAGCGTGGCAGCAATGACCACAACAATACGTACCCGGTTAACCGATGCGCCCAAGGCCGTTGCTTCATCATCACCAACACGCATGATGTCGAGTAGTCGTCGGTGCAAAAATAGCACCGTTGAACTCACAATGACATAGGGCAGCACTAACCGAACATCGCCCCAAGTTGCTGAACTTAACCGCCCAAGTATCCATGAATACACCTGCCGCACCACATCGGTGTGTCGCTGCAGCACGAAGGTCTGCACTGCAGTTGCTAATGCAGTGACAGCTACGCCGGCCAACACAAGTGTTGATGCACTTTTTTGACCACCAAATGCAGTACCCACCACGTACGTAACAAAAACCGCAAGAAGTCCGCCCACAAAGGCGCTCAGTGGCAATGGGTCGATAATCCATGTACTTGAGCCAGTGCGATTCAATGTGAAAACCAATGTCGCACCTAAACCTGCACCAGCCGCAACACCCAACAGATATGGGTCAACTAACGGGTTGCGAAACACGCCCTGGTAACTCGCGCCACTTAAAGACAGCATTGACCCCACTAACGAAGCCAACACCACACGTGGCATGCGAATGTCCCAGATGATGGTCCACTCGCGCGGTGTGACCCCACTGTGAAGAGATAACACAGGTAGGTGGTCGAGCAAAGCCAGTGGCACCCGCCACCACGTTGGACCCGCCGGCCCCACCATGGCGCCAAGCAGCACAGAGACAACTGCCAGCACGCCAGCGGCGGGAATCCACCACCGGCGTACCGGGTGCGCAACGGTTTCGGCTAGAGGGAAAATTGCTTCCTACTTCTTACTTGTCTCAACAAATGTTGTTACCGCAGCAGCAATTTGCTTCACGAGATCCACAACGCGCGGACCCCACCGTGAAGCGACGTCATCGTCGAGTTCTACTACATTGCCATTGGTAACCGCATCAATTTTGTTCCAGCCTGGTCGAGCAGCAACCGTCTTTGCATTTTGCTGGCAGCACTTTGTATCGGCCAAGAAAACGAGCTGTGGGTTGGCGGTAATGATTGCTTCTTGCGAAAGCTGCGGATAATCATTTCCTGTTTCAGCAGTGTCGGCAATATTTTGCAACTTGAACTGCGACATGATTTGCCCAATAAAAGTGTTTGACGTTACTGAAAAATAAGTGTTATCGAGTTCATAAAAATAGCTTGCCGAGGCATCTGGAATTTTTGCACCGGAAACTGCAGTTTGAATATCTTCCTTCATTGAAGCAACAAGAGCGCTGGCCTCAGTTGCTTTGCCAGTCAACTCTCCGAGTTCTGTGATTTGCTTGTACGAGTCGTCAAAGCTTGTAGCGGCAGACCCTGTCCACACTTTTACTCCAAGAGCTTCAAGTTGTTTTTGTAAATTGCCTGGGTCGTAGGCAAGCAGTACCACTGTTGCATTGAGGGCAGCTATTGCTTCCGCACTCGGCTGAGCTGCATCAATTTTAGTTTTGAACGTTGCAGCTGCTGCAGGGTAATTGCTGTAGTTATCTACTGCTACCAGTTGATCTTCTGCGCCAATGGCATAAAGCATTTCCGTTGCAGTTGCCGATAACGAAACAATCTTGTTTGTAGATATCTCTGGTGCAGCAGTATCACTCGCTGCCGGAGCAACAGTGTCGGCAACAGTATCGGTAGCGCCTTTAGTGTTTGTTCCACAGGCAGCAAACAGCAAAGCTGCAGCTCCTACTGCTAAAAAAGTGCGACGCGTTACACCGCGAAACTGACGAATGGATTGAAATGACATTTGTTCTTCCTCCGAAGATTGCTGGAGAAAGAAGAGTGGGTCGAAGGTGGGGTTCTCCCACCTCGCGGACCGCCCTTCCTTCGAGGACTGGTAATCGCATATAGATCAGGCGACCGGACTTGCCTTCCACAGCTTGCGCTGAAAAGTTTTACCGTTGCGGGACAGTGCCGGATTTTTACCGGACTTCGCTGTTTTCTATATCTCACAACTATTGCTGTGATGTGGTGACTATAACAGAGAAACTTCAGCTCACAAGCTTCGCAAAGCGCGAGATGCCTTCAACGATGTCGTCGTCGCCAAGTGCAAACGAGAATCGCGCATAGCCAGGAGCGCCAAAGGCTTCTCCGGGAACAAAAGCAACCTTTGCCTGATCGAGCACGATGTCGGCAAGATCAAGAGTGGTGTGTGCTGTGACGCCGCCATATGAACGGCCGAGCAAACCACGCACCTGTGGGAAGCAGTAGAACGCGCCTTCTGGCTCGAGGCACGTGACGCCGGCAATATCACTCAACATTTTGTGCATTGTTTTTCCACGACGTTCAAATGCAGTGCGCATCATCTTCACTGCTTCAAGATCGCCACTCACTGCAGCAAGTGCAGCAATTTGCGCAACGTTTGAAACATTGCTGGTGGAATGTGACTGGAAGTTAATTGCAGCCTTCATCACATCATCAGGCCCAATCATCCAGCCCACGCGCCACCCAGTCATTGCATAGGTCTTCGCAACACCGTTCACGATGACGCATTGGTTTGCAATTTCAGGAACAAGTGTTGGCATGGAACTGAACTTGTGTTTGCCATAAGTGAGGTGTTCGTAAATTTCATCGGTGATCACCCAAATGCCATGTTCCACTGCCCACTTGCCGATTGCGGCCACTTCTTCTGGTGGGTAGACAGACCCGCTGGGGTTGTCGGGTGAAACGAACAGCAACACTTTTGTACGAGGCGTACGCGCCCGTTCAAGTTGTTCCACTGTTACTCGGAAACCTGATTCCTCAGTGGTGTCAACAACCACTGGCACTCCCCCTGCCAAGGTGATGGCTTCTGGGTAGGTGGTCCAAAATGGAGCAGGGCAAATGACTTCATCACCTGGGTCGCACAATGCAGCGAAGGCAACGAACACTGCATGCTTGCCACCGTTGGTCACCATCACTTGGCTGGCCTTGCACGTAAAGCCACTGTCGCGCAGGGTTTTCACCGCGATGGCTTCACGCAATTCAGGCAAACCTGCTGCAGGTGTATAGCGGTGGTTCTTCACGTCGTAACACGCTTTGGCGGCGGCCTCAACAATGTGGGCTGGGGTGGGAAAATCGGGCTCACCGGCACCAAAGCCAATGACGTTTTCGCCCTTAGCTTTGAGGGCTTTCGCCTTCGCGTCGACGGCAAGGGTGGCTGATTCGGCAATGGCCGCAAGGCGGGCAGATACGCGCCCGTGTTTTGCTGGAGAGGTCATAGATGTAATGCTTGCACAGTGAGCACAATTTCCCCCCAAACAATTCGCATTCCCCAAGAATTTTTACCAGCCGACGGACGCTTCGGTTGCGGGCCATCCAAGGTCCGCCCCGAGCAACTCAGTGCCTTGGGCACGCGTGGAGCCCAACTTTTAGGCACTTCGCACAGGCAAGCCCCCATCAAGAACCTTGTGGGCTCTATTCGTAGTGGTCTCAGTGATTTATTTAGCTTGCCCGACGGCTGGGAAATTGTCATGGGTAACGGCGGCTCCACCGTGTTCTGGGACGTGGCCACATTTGGACTCATTCAAGCACGCAGCGAGCACCTGGTGTTTGGGGAATTCTCATCGAAGTTTGGCGAAGCTTCAGCTGCCGCTCCCCACCTCGGTCAACCTGTCATCGTTTCTTCAGAACCCGGCACTCATCCGGTGGCACGAGAAGAAGACGTCGACGTGTATGCATTCACTCACAACGAAACCTCAACGGGTGTGGCGATGCAACTACAGCGTCCTTCTTTTGCAAAAGATGCTTTAGTAGTTGTTGATGCAACATCTGCTGCGGGTGGGCTTCCATGGAACCCAAGTGAAGTAGATGTGTATTACTTCGCGCCACAAAAATGTTTTGCAGCCGATGGTGGCTTATGGCTTGCTGCGTGTTCGCCACGAGCGCTTGAACGCATCAATTCCATTGCAGCGTCAAAGCGTTGGTGCCCCGCATCGCTCGATGTAAAAATTGCACTCGATAACAGCATTGCAAACCAGACATACAACACTCCAGCACTTGGCACTCTCATTTTGCTCGATGAACAAATTTCATGGATGCTCAAAAATGGTGGACTTTCATGGTGTGCTGCGCGTTCGCAAAAATCTGCTGACCATCTCTACTCATGGGCCGCCGAGCGTTCATGGGCTGAACCCTTTGTGCGCAACGCAGCCGAGCGTTCTGCCGTAGTGGGAACCATCGACCTCACGGGCGTTGAGGCCAGCGACATCAATGCGGCACTGCGCGCCAATGGCGTGGTCGACACCGATTCATACCGTAAATTGGGCAGAAATCAGTTACGTGTTGGCATGTTTCCGGCAATTGACCCAGAAGATGTTATGCAATTAACGAGGAGTATTGACTTTGTGGTGGAACAATTGATCCCATGATTTCCAAAGACGTGCTCACTGCTAGCTGGGACGATATTGCCCCGCTGCGTGACCCCGTCTTTCTCATTGCGTTGCGCGGCTGGTTCGACGTATCGAATGCAGCAACTGCAGCTATTGAGTGGTGCGTTCAAGATCGCGTCGTCACCATTGTTGGCAGTATCGACCCCGACCCATTTTTCGACTTCACGCATGAACGCCCCGAGGTATACCTCGATGAAGATGAAGAACGTCAGTTGCGTTGGCCAGAAAACGATATTTACATTGCACGTTTTCCTGAAGGTGCGCGCGACCTCGTTCTTCTTTCCGGTGTAGAGCCACACATTCACTGGTCAACATTCATTGACTGCATTGTTGATGTTGCACAGGGCTTGAAGTGTTCCGCTGTTGTTTCACTTGGCGCCCTTGCCGACCAAGTCCCACACACTCGCCTTCCGCCCGTGGTGGGCAGCACAACGAACCCCGATCTCGCACGTCGCCTTGGCTTGTCGCAGCCTCAATACCAAGGCCCCACCGGCGTTATTGGTGTGATGCAAGAACGTTTCGATCGCACGGGCATGCCTGCTGTTTCTTTGCGTGTAGGCGTACCGCATTACCTCACCAATGCCCAGCATCCACGCTCTACTGCAGCACTTTTACGTCACTTGGAACATGTTCTTGGCGTTCCCACCAATCACGGTGGAATCGACGCCGATGTACGTAGGTGGGCTGTTCTGCACGAAGAAGCCGTTGAAGACGACGCGCAAACTTTGGCCTATGTGCGCATGTTGGAACAGCAATTCGACCGCCGTGCTGAAGCTGCAATACCTACAGGTGAAGACCTCGCCGCGGAATTTGAAAAATTCCTCCGCGAACAAGACTAAAACCCTTCAAGTGTTCTCGGCGCCGTACGTCACGGTAATTGCAACGTTTCGCGCCGAGAAAACCACCGTCAGCGCGTTATTGAACATGAAGGTTATTTCTCGGCGCGAAACGTTGCAATTACC
>Ga0194045_1000052_pt1 | contig 31764 bp, 34 predicted proteins | sample JunL6211m_MetaG_FD_161686 | JGI IMG/M metagenome (GOLD analysis project Ga0194045, IMG submission 161686) | Anoxic zone freshwater microbial communities from boreal shield lake in IISD Experimental Lakes Area, Ontario, Canada - Jun2016-L626-11m | ecosystem: Environmental > Aquatic > Freshwater >...
GGAGAGCGACGATGAGCGCGCGGAGAGCAACACGGACGAGCGGCGGGGCTGGGAATTGCTCCGCATTCAAGCCGCATGGCCTTGGTACGGAATCGACCTAGACGAGCGAAACTTGCCGCAAGAATTGGATCGCAATGATTTGGCGATTTCATTCAACAAAGCGTGTTATCTGGGACAAGAGACGATCGCCAGATTGGATGCACTTGGACAAGTACAAAAAAAATTAGTGCGGATCGCAATCGAAAGCGACTTGGCTCCGCAGCCGCAGTCCTTGGTCCAAAGCGATGGCAAAGATGTCGGAACCATTTGCTCCTCCGCCTTCGATGCTTCGCATGGTCGGTGCGTTGCGTTGGCTTATGTAAAACGCAGCCACTTCAAAACGGGCCAAGAACTTTGCGTGAACAGTGCCCGAGCAGTGGTGTTGTAGACGCTTGAACCAAGTGCATGATTGGGAATGCATGCCTGTGGCGTGAATCGAATGCAAGTTCGAATCCGAATCGAATAATGACTAGAACGACGTCCGCCTTGCAGGCTGAGTACGAGTTCGAACGAAATGCAAGAAATGAGTATAGACAGGAAGCGGAGCTTCCAAGTTTGCGTTACGAAGCAGAGCTTCGTAACGAGAGCGTCGAGAGCGTCGAGAGCGTCGAGAGCGTCGAGAGCGTCGAGAGCGTCGAGAGAGAACGAGAGCGAACGAGACTTCTGGGTAAAGCGAAAACACATCGGCATAAAATGACTCATAGGATGGTTGGCCTATTCGGCCAACCATCCTATGAGTATTTCCCCCTACCACTCGTTCACAGCTTTCGCTGTTCGCATTTATAGCTTCGTTGAATCAATTGGCCCAATTGAACTTGGGTGCGTCCTGTTGGCTCGCTCGTTTCTCCGAGACGTCGCCGGAGTTCTTTGGGGCACTTGGAACTACCTCGGGCAACGTGCCAGGTTGGGAATCCGTCTTGGCAGGTGCTGGCCCGCTTCGATTTGGGTTTCCTGTCCGGGCTTGTGCATTGGCTGTTCCGGTGAACTGATTGTATTCCCCACGACTAATTACCTTTGGCCGACTCGCACCGTAGTCGATGAATCGAGCTGCATCGCGTTCCCTGGCTCGCTCGTGAGCGTCCCAATATGCCTTTTCTGGCCACAGGCCTTCTTCGAGCGAGATGTTGTTGTACTCAAGCAATGAGCCCTTGATCGCATGGATTTCAACAAGGGACTTGTTGTATTCCGAGAGTGCACGAATGTAGCCCTGACCTGCGGTTGCTCGGTTTTGTTGAAATCGCAGTAGCTGATCGATCAATTGGTTGAAACTGCCTCCACCACCAAGCGCGATCGTGTCTGTCGTCACCGCAACGCTTTCTTGAGCGGCAGCGAGAGCGTGGAACTGTTGCGTCATTTGCTTGTGCCAACTATCGACTTGTTGCCAAAGTCCGCTTAGCTTGCTCACGGCTGCTTCTTCTTTGGTTTCGAGCACACGGTGTGAGCGAGCGAGGTCCAGTTGTTTGTTAGCGATGTCGTTGAGTGACCGGCGCGAACCAACAGCATTCGGTGTAAAATCCAAGCGGATTGCACCCTCTTGGAAATTGCCACCCAAGAGCTCCTCAAATGCACTCGCGTGGCCACCGCCTGTTGGGAATGGTGGATTGCCGCCGCTGTTGTTGAGAAGCGAACCACCGACGCCGACCCAACGGTAGGTTGTCGAGACATTCAAGTCGGCGAGAGCCTGATTCCTGGACGAGATGAGTTCAAGTTCCTTTTGTTTGACAATCCACTTATGTTGTCGCACGTCAATGTTGCGAGTCAGCGTCTCGGCTCGAATGGTTTCCCAATCGAACTCAGCCAAGCCGATGGCGGGCTTATCGATAGGTCGGATCAATCGACCATCCGTAGGTGCCCATTGCATTAGGAATCGGAGGTTTTGCTCGCGCCCGAAAAGTCCAGGGTCGTTGCCTTGCCCTCCGCCAGAGACCGCCGCATCGAGTTGTGCTTGAAAACCATGGACCGTATATTTCGCTTGTGCTTCCGCAGTGAAAGATGCTCCACCCTCGCGGATCGCCAGTGCGACCTTGTGGGCCGCGGCGGCACTGTCGCGAGCCATGCGAGCGGTATCGACATTCCAGTAGGCAGCATAGAGATCCCAATACGCGAACTCAACGTCCCGCACTAGGTTGCGAATACGCTCTTCGTATTGGCCAATCGATACGTCTTCATTAATTCTCGCCAAGACGATAGGAATTCGGTTGACCATCGTCCCGCGTCCCCGCATTAATGGGTGCAGTACTTGAACTTCCAAGATTTGAGTGTAATCGCTTGGAACAGCCCGGCCGAAGTTGCCCGCGCCCGATGATTGCGTGGGGATGTTGTTGTTCGAGTAGATCGATTGAGAGCGAGCGGTAACCACCCCGCCTGTCGCGATCCGTTTCGAAAGTGACATTTGTGCCGTGGTGTCCTTTGCCATGAAGAACTGCGGGTTGAACACATTGCCTGCACCGACGTTTCGAGCTCGGTCGGTTGTGTTGAACGAAATGAATGAATTGTACTGTGCATCGAATTCGCTGAGAGCATCCTCGACTCCACCAACTTGGTTCGCTCGTGCAGCCCCACGCTGAGAAATTCGGTTGCCGTTTTGATCGATCGTTAACGGCTGGGAATTGGTTGTGGTGGCGGTAATAGCTGGGTCGTGAGCGGTGGCGAGTTGTCCCGAAGGGCTCGACAGAATGGTCGCTGCCATGTCGAAGTTCTGACGTTGCGAACCAGGCAAGGCACGTACAACCTGTGTGTTCACCAATGCGTAAGCGATGCACTCTTCCAGCGTCAGATCCAAGTACTCGAAGTTCTGGTTATCAAGCGAGTGCGGTACACGAGATTGGCTCGCTTCGGGTAGTGGCTCGGTATTCAGGTCGGCGTAATCGATTCGCTGAGCGCGATCGATGTAGTGCGCTAGATCCCCTCGTTCGCCCAAGAAGAACGGTTGAGTGGGGTGGCAACCGGTCAGCGCGATGCATCCGATTTGCAAACCAGCAAACAATCGAGTTAGGTAGCGTTTCATGTGCCAGGAGGTCCCGTCTATCGACGTGTTTCGAGCCGCGCTGACCTTCCGCAACATTGGTTGCGCATCAGGTCCAATGGCATCAAATCCAATCGCCACCTAGCGATCAGAAATGACAGCATTCGCTTTTCGATACTTGTGTTAGGTGCCCCCCTAACGCACTCTTCTTATGCGAATTGCCTCGAAAGGCTTTGCACACGAAGGGTACAAAAACTTTATCGGCAGCAAGCCTGGCAAACTTTGACGATTAATTAGATTTTTCTGATTGCGTTTGCTAGCGTAGCGAGCCGCCCTGCCGATGGCGATTGGCAGCTACCTTGATGAAATCGAGTTCGAATCGCCTTCCGTCCGGCTTGCCCGGGCGGAGGCTGCAATTGGCAGCTACCTTGAACTGCCCTTCACTACGAGCTCTCCGTTGCGGACTAACGAGTCCTGACTGCCTTCTCTAGCAACAAGAAATTTTCGTCATTAAATTCTGTCACCCTGGCCGTGACGAGCCACAAGTGCTTGCGATCTTCATTTTGCATCGCAGCTACCACTCGTTGAAGACAGATGTTCTCCAAACACTTAAGCGGTCGTTTTGCCGCATTGTTCGCATTTGCATCTTCCTCAAACAAGAAACGTTCCCCTAACTTGCGAAAGCGTCCTCTAAGCTCGCTGACCCCTGCGCTTTCACGTAGAACGGTGATCTCACCCGCCATTTTTGCTAGCGAAGGCCGATCGTCCGCCAGTGTCGAATTGCGACCACCAACTCCGCTTCGATCATAGACGTTTACAACGAGCGCAATGCAAGTGGAAAGTAGAACGACCCAAAATGCGGGCGATCGAAAAACTCGCATAGTCCTGCGGATTCCTGCAGCAACGCTACCTAGGTGTGAGATTTTTGATTCGTCGGGTTCTACTTACCTTTTGGCAAAACCAAAGCGTGCAACGACATGACGCCACCGACGGACAGCAACACGAAGCCTAACCAATTGGGTGGACGTAAGTTTTTCTTAGGCGTACCGACTCGCATGTATACGTTGGTGGCCGCGTTGCTGTCTGCGATGTTGGCTTTTTGAACAAAACGATGGAGTACTCTGGTGCTGCTCTCGTTGAGAACAAAAGAGTCGACAATACGAAACTGCAACCCAAGCAGGAAGAGTATGATGCCGAACATAAAATATCGGTTGCGGTCAATGTCCATGGCGATAGACTCTTTTCAGTGATCGAGAAAAACCCTCGTTTTGTTCTTTCGACAGGGGATCTCGATACTCTCAATGAAAAGCTGCGATTGCGGCTGGTGACGACTGCGCAATCCGTACGGGACTAGTGCCACTGATTGGAATTAACGTCGCACAGAAGACTACTCGTTCCCAGGCTCTGCCGCAGAGCCTAGTAACTAGATTGCACAGTGCAACAAAACTTGCAATCCGTGCCACTAGTCAATGTATTTGTCCGTGCCACTAGCCAAGGTATTTGCTTGCAAGTTGGTCTTGAATCGTGATCGCAAGTTCGATCGCTTGAGACGCCAGAACCCCATCGAGGCGCGGTGCTGCTTGGCGTGTTGTAACACTTTCGGCCATGTCCTCAATTTCCGATACGAAAGCGTCGACATCATCGCCCGCCGGCAGCTCTGGTCGAATAACTTGCCCATCGCGAGTTACGATTTTCAAGGGCATTGTTTCTGCCGTATCGCTAAAGGCCGCAAATTCGTGTTGCAAGGTTGCATCCTCTAGGTGCAATTCAAATCCATGTGTGAACGGTCGACCTGGTCCATCGATCACTCCCGACGAACTCGACACAGCCAAGTTCTTCTTGCCATAGTCATAGATCACGTGAACAAACTTCGCCACGTCACCTTGCATCCGGCCAACCGCGTGAACACCCAACGGCTTGCCGAAAAGCAATTGAATCCAATGCAAATCGTGCACGTGCAAATCCACTAATGGGCCTCCGACTTTGTCCTTGGAATAGAAATCCGGAATCCAGGTTGGGTCTGAAATAATACGTTTGAAATATCCTCCAATGGGTGCTCCGTAGGTCCCATTTGCAACGATCTGGGTGGCGTATGCAAACGCTCCCATGTATGGCAGCACATGTGCGACTAGGGCAAGTCGCCGTGTGCGATCGGCTGTGCTCAAGATCTTTTGACAATCGATTGGATTGAGCGCGAGTGGCTTTTCGCAAAGGACATCTTTGCCATGTTCCATTGCCAAAATCGCCGCGGCAGCGTGCATGTGCGGAGGTAAACAAATGTCGATCACATCGATGTCCGACGATCGCACCATGGTTTCGAGTGTTTCGAAGACTTCGATCTTGTCAAGCGAAATTTGGGTTCCAGGGGGCCCGAAATTTCCTTGAATGCCCCGCCAATCGCCGGCCCGCTTCTTTGCATCGCTCGAACAAAAAGCAACCAATTGCGCGTGCGGGCTTCGCCGATATGCAAGCTGATGAATCCAGCCCATGAACCCAATGCCAACCAAACCAACTCGAATCATAGATTACTCCTGGTGCAACGTACTCAAATTCAGATCACTCAATTTTGCCATCTGAGTCAACCATGCGACAGCTCCTGTTACTAGCGGGTACAGCGCCAGAGCGCCTGTCCCTTCGCCAAGCCGCATGTTCCACTTCAGCATCGGCTCGAGCCCCAACTGTTCAAGCATGGCAGCATGAGCCGGTTCCTCCGATTGATGGGCAGCAATCATATGATCGACGACCTCTCTCGATATCTTTTGCGCGATCAAAGCCGCAGCGGTTGCGATCATTCCATCTAGCAGAATCGTTTGTTTTTGCTTGGCGGCTTGCACATAAAATCCTGCCAACGCTACGATCTCAAAACCGCTCACAGCCGCTAATCCAGCTTCGTCGATCGATCGACCACAGCGTTCCAGCACATGATCGGTTGCGATCCGAACGGCATCTCGTTTCGCTTGGAGCGTTTGCTCCGTAGTACCCGCTCCGTTACCGATCACATCATCGAGCGGCACGTCCGCCAGAAGGCGTGCAAGGCAGCTTGCCGAGGTTGTGTTGCCGATTCCCATGTCACCACCAATAACCACTTTGGCTCCGCGCAAAACGGTCATGCGAGCCTCATCCACTCCGATCGAAAGTGCTTGCCGAAACTCATGCAATGTCATGGCAGATTCATTTAGCAGATTCCTGGTACCCGCAGCTATGCGGCGATCGGAAAGCTTTGGATGCTTGAGTTTTGGCGGACTGATCGTGCCAACATCGACGACACGATAGTCCACCCCATAATGTTTGGCAAGAACTGCAGAAGCCGAAAAACCCAGCGCAATCTGTTCAGCCATGACTGTCGTGACCGCAGATGGCCAAAGCGATACGCCAGACTGCACAACCCCATGATCCGCCACAAAAACAATAAGCTCGGCAGGACTCGCAACCGGCATTAATGTCTGTTGCGTCAGGCAAATGCGTTCCGCTAAATCTTCCCACTGGCCAAGCGAGCCTTGTGGTTTGATGAGACCGTCGATGTGCGAACGGACGGAAGTGGTTGGAATCATGTTTAACCCCCAGGGCACTAACGCCAATGTCGATCTGCAAAGTTCATGTACTGCTGCCAATCATACGAAAGGATGTCGTGCGGCCCGGTTCGGTTATGGTATCCGATACGATCCCCCACACTTGCGTCAGCAGCAGGTGGAGTTTCCGAAGAGAGCCCTTGGAAGCCGAGCAGTTGATAAACCGGGGTCGCATACCAGCCGCTCAAATACTCCCCTTTTGGGTCCGCCCAGAGGTCTTCGGTGGCGCTAGCGATGTAGACGGGTCGTGGAGCGATACAAGCCACTAGCGAGTGCTGGTCAAAGGGCAAAGCGACTTCGTTTTGGTTGTACTTTTTGAAATTTGGGCAGAACCAATGCGGAAAGGATGTGTTTATTCTCGCGACCGTTTCGCCGAAGTTGCGACGTTCCAAAGCCGCCCCGCCGCATCCCGAATTGTTCGAAATGACGATCGAGAATCGAGGGTCGGTCGCTCCGGCCCACAAACTTGTTTTTCCCAATCGCGAATGACCCATGACGGCAACGTGTTCCGGATCAATGGTCGGTTGTTGTAAGAGAACATCCATCAATCGCGACAATCCCCAAGCCCAACCAGAAACGGTGCCCCATCGATCGGGGTGCTCCGAGGACGCGCGATACGCGGGAAACAATGCATGTACGCCGTTCTTGAACCCGTCGTCAAAGTCGGGATCGATGTCTCCATAATAAGCGGTTGCGACAGCGTAGCCTCGTTCGTTGATTTCCCGAATGGGCCACCTCCGATCTTGACCGCCACGGTTTTTCTCCGTCGCAACATGATCGGTTACACCTGTTTTGGTGTCGTTTGCCATCCAGCCCTTCGGAAGTCGAATAGCGGTATCCGCGTCGACGGTGTGGTTCCCCTGAAAATTGAGCCCAAGGAAACAACCCTTGGATTTGCCAGGTTTGTTGGGAGCGAACAGCACCAAGTCGATATCCATGCTGGCTGCGTCCGTTTTCAAATGGACAACAAACTGAGTCCGATTGGTCGTTCCACCGTACATCGATCCTTGCTCAACGATGTCCCAACTCACAACGGCTTTTCCATCGGGTTGGAAACCATACTCGTTTTCTCCGATGAGCTTGAGCAAACGTTCACGCTGCGCGGGCCATTGTTTGGCATCCGTAATTCGCGTGCCGTCCACCCCAACGAGCGGATCTGGCAGCGGACTCATCGTGACAAGAGCTTCGTCCTGGTTTGCCTTGGGAACTTGTCCTTGAGCGGTTAAGGGTGTCGTCATAAAGCAAGCGGACATAAATCCGACAGCACAAAAGTTTCGAAGTAGATAGAACATATAGAACATTAGGAGAGGGGTTGGTTGGAGGGTTAAGTTCTTGGTTCTTGGTTCTTGGTGCTTGGTGCTTGGTGCTTGGTTACAGCTTTATTTTAAGGTAGTGGATCTTGCTAAAGATCCTGAATCTGTGGGATCTTTACCAAGATCCACACCATCCAACCCTAATTCCTAGCTGTCACAAAGCACGAGCTAGGACTAGATCGCATCTTTTGCGGAGCAAGAGCCCACACTCGGAAACGAATAGATCGAACGATCCTTTAATCATCGGCCATGTCTCGCGCATGGTACGAACTGCGAACAAAAGGTCCTGAAGCAACTTTTTTGAAGCCCATCGACTTGGCAATTAATCGAATTTCCTCAAACTCCTCCGGTGGCACGTAGCGAACGACCGGCAGATACTTTGGCCCGGGTTGCAAGTATTGCCCAAGGGTCAAAAAATCACATTCGACCGTTCTCAAGTCCGCAAGGCATTCGAGTAATTCATCGCGTGTCTCACCGAGCCCCAACATCAAACCGCTCTTGGTTTTGATTTTGTCATTTCGCGTCTTGATGTGCTTCAGCAACTCAAGTGTCCAACGGTACTCGCTCTTGGGACCTCGAACTTTTCGATAAAGTCGCGGCACTGTTTCCATGTTGTGGTTGAAGACTTCGGGAGCCGCATCGATAACTCGATCGAGTCCATGCTTGTGGCGAATGAAGTCGGGTGTTAGCACTTCGACGGCCGCCCCAGTCTTGTTTCGAACCGCGATGACGCACTGATAAAAATGCTCGCCGCCACCGTCCGGAAGATCATCGCGAGTAACCGACGTAATCACCACATGCCTAAGTCCGAGCCGCAAGGCAGCTTCCGCAACGCGTTCTGGCTCGTCGAGTTCCAAAGCCTCTGGTTTGCCTCGCGAGACTGCGCAAAAACCACAAGGCCTAGTGCAGACGTTGCCAAGGATCATAAACGTGGCGGTCTTTTGCGAATAGCATTCCATTCGATTAGGACACTTCGCGTTCTCGCAAACCGTCTCTAGCCGTAGCTCGCTCAAAAGTCCGGACGTGAAATGGTTGGCATTCCCCTTAGGAACTTCTCGGCGCAACCACGGCGGCAAGCGACGACTTGGCTCGAAAAGGGGTGAAACCGAACCGCATGCGAGCGAGTCGTCCCCCTGTTGGCTGGAATCGGATGAAGAAAGATCGGGTTGCGGAATTACGTTCAGAATTGGTAATTGCATGCGAATTTGTTTTGTTAAAACGTGCTTGGCGAGCGGTTTTCGGACTCTCGATGACACTGCACTTTAGCCATTTCCCTTGATTTTAAAAGTCGATGGGGCTTGCTTCGGACGCATTCCTGCTAAAAATTCCTAGCGAACATCTGGCATCAGGTGCAGTAAATGACGTACATTAAGGGACTTGATACGATTTCCGTCAGACTTTAGTCAAAATACCGAGATTGGTTTTGAAATGATGATTCCATTTAGAACGATTGCATCGTCATTGCCGAAAATGTGGCGTTCGCCGGATGTTGGTTTGGCTCGGCTGGCGGTACTGCTCGCTGCGGTTTGGGCATCGGTCGGCCAAACCCCATTGCAAAGTGCTGAATGCCCTTTCTGCACGGCCGTCTCTCAAACACTTAGGCAAGAACTCAAATCGATGGATGCCGTCGCGATTGCCCGTCTAGTGACAGATGGCCGATCGGATATCGACGGGTTGGCTGCCTTCAAAATTGAAAAAGTGCTAACCGGTGAGTCCATCTTGAAAACGGACCAATCGATTCAGGCAACGTATTTTGGGCCTGGAAAATCTGCAAAACGATTTCTGCTTATGGGTGTTGACCCCAAAGAACTTGTTTGGTCGTCACCCCTCCCATTGTCAGCGGATGCAGAAAAGTACGTCGAAGCCATTCGGGCTTTGCCTGAAAACCCAGTCGAACGACTCGACTTTTATCAAAAATATTTCGAACACGCCGACTCGTTACTCGCCCGTGATTGCTACGACGAATTTGCCTTGGCACCGTACTCGGATGTGGTTTTGCTCAAAGATCGTATGGATCGCAAGCAATTGTTGAGTTGGGTCCAGGACACCTCGAAATCACCTGACCGAAAGCGACTGTATTACACGATGCTGAGCATTTGCGGCCTGCCCGAGGATGCAGATTTGTTCGAGTCGATGATCAAGAGCGACAATCCAGACGCCCGAGCGGGCTTGGATGCCTTGATTGCCGCTTATCTGACAATCAAAGGCGAAGCCGGCCTCAAGCTCATCGAAGATCGATTCTTCAAAGACGACAAAACACAGTACGCTGACATTTATTCAGCTGTGATGGCGTTGAGATTTCACGGGACCGAAGTCAATATTCTCAAGAAAGAAGCGATCACCAAGACGATGCATCAATTGCTGGCTCGTCCTGACCTCGCTGATTTAGTTATTCCGGATCTGGCCCGCTGGGGAGATTGGAGCCAAATCGACAAGATGTGCGAACTGTTCGAAAAAGCCAACGATGACAATCTATGGGTACGAGTCCCCGTTATCAATTATTTGCGTGCTTGCCCACTACCGGAAGCAAAAGAAAAACTAATCCAACTTGAGAAGATCGACCCGAGTTCTGTCAAGCGAGCTAAGACGTTCTTCCCGATCCCTACACCAGCCGCACCCAAAAAAGGCGAGACATCGTCGATTCGCAGAATCCTTCCAACGGAGCGAGCATTGGCCGTACGACAAAATCGGACGTTGTTTCGCCTCGCGTCCGCCGAAAGCGATTCACTTGTCATTCGACTTTTGGCAAATTCGCAGACAGCAAATTCGCAACGCATGGCGGGGCTACCATCCAATGACGCGGTTGCTTTGGCAAGTGTTCCGGTTACCGAGGGTTTGAACCTGTGGGCTCCCATGGCCGTATTGCTCATTGCGACAGTCATGATGGCGATGATGATGTGGACGATTGCCACCAGCGGAGGATCTGCTGCTCGACTGTTGCCGATCATGCGCCGGCTTTAAATTTCCTTGCGGTGATCCGCCGAGCCCGTTTGCCATTCCGATTTTCTTAGCGACCACCTTAGATGAGCCAAGCGATTTCAGATCCTCAATCCAGTTCCTCGACGACCTATCAGGAGAACGACGAGTTCGCCTACAAATCGATGAGTAGAGCCGCTGTTCTCTGCTTTGCATTCGGTTTGTTTGGCTTGCTAGCATGGATTTCGCCGCTTTTGCTATTTTTGCCAGCATGCGGGATTGTCTTCGGCATCGTCGCATTTCGAAATTTGAGCAAGTTCCCCAACGAGCTGATCGGTTTAGGCCTCGCTCGAATCGGAATGATTTTGAGTGTTTGTTTGCTGGTCGTATCGCCCATCCGGCATATCTACATTTACAACACCGAAGTCCCTGAGGGGTACGAGAGAATTCAGTTTGCCTGGTTAAAAAGCCCAACCGGCGCACCCGATTTCCCTACTCCTGAAGCGATTGCGCTCAATGGAAAGAAGGTTTTTCTCAAAGGCTACATCCATCCAACCTCGGTTGCCAGCAACGCAGCCAAAACCTTTGTGTTGGTCCCTGATATTAGTACGTGTTGTTTTGGGGGCCAGCCGCCACTGACCCATATGATCGAAGTCAAATTGGTCAACGACAAGTATGCCGGAAAATCGTTGCGTTGCTTTTCGCTGGCGGGTATTCTCGAAGTTCACCCGTACCTCAAGCCTGTCGAAGGTTTGGAGGGTGTTTTTTATCAGCTTGAGGCTGAGCATTTCGAGTAGAATACCGAACCTCTCCATACTTCCCCCTCCTAGGACCGCGATGTGATCGATCCCATTTTCGAACATCAATTGTTGCAGACACGTCGTCAGTTTTTCGGACGAACCGGTTTACGGATGGGTGGCGTCGCTTTGGCTTCGATGTCCGGTGCAGCCCCAATCGAGTCGCTTTCCAGTGCCATGGCAAGCGATAACTCTGCCAAAGTGCACCCCGCCTTGCACGGCTTGCCTCACTTCGTCCCCAAAGCAAAAGCTATCATTTATCTACATATGAACGGAGGTCCGTCCCAGATTGATACGTGGGACTACAAGCCTCATCTACAAGAGCAATTCGATAAAGACTTGCCGGACACGATTCGCAAAGGTCAACGCATCACCACGATGACCAGCGGACAAGCACGATTACCAGTCGCGCCGAGCAAATTCAAATTCGCACAGCACGGCCAAAGCCAACGCTGGGTTAGCGAACTGCTTCCGTTCACTTCCAAAATCGTAGATGAGTTGGCAGTCATCAAGACCGTGCATACCAACGCAATCAATCACGATCCGGCTTGCACGTTTGTGATGACGGGTAATGAAGTCCCAGGAAAGGCAAGCTTGGGCTCTTGGTTAGCGTATGGCCTTGGCAGCGAGAGCGACAATCTTCCCGCGTTCGTGGTCATGACACCAACTTGGTCGAGCAAGGCAGCCGCACAAGCTTTGTTTACCCGCATGTGGTCTAGTGGGTTTTTGCCCACACGGTACGCTGGCGTTGCATTGAGAACTGGTGGAGACCCGGTTTTGTATTTGCCTAACCCTGACGGTGTTACTTCGGCAGATCGGCGTGTCATGCTCGATGCATTAGGGCAACTCAACCGCGAACGATTCTCGGAATTGCATGACCCCGAGATTCAAACCCGCATAGCGCAATATGAAATGGCATTTCGCATGCAACGCAGCGTGCCTGAGTTGGTGAATCTTAACGATGAACCCAGCTCGATCACGGACATGTACGGACCCGAAGTCACCGTTCCAGGTACATTTGCAGCAAGTGCCTTGTTGGCTCGGCGCATGGTCGAACGGGGAGTTCGCGTGGTTCAGATATTGCATCGTGGCTGGGATCAACACGGCAACATCGCCAACGATCTGCCAGCACAATGCAGAGACGTCGACCAAGCCAGTGCCGCATTAATCCTCGATCTAAAACAACGTGGGCTTCTAGACTCAACGTTGGTTGTGTGGGGTGGTGAGTTTGGCCGGACGGTCTACTGCCAGGGGGGCCTGACGAAAGACAATTACGGTCGAGACCACCATCCGAAGTGTTTTACGATGTGGATGGCAGGGGGCGGCGTGCGCGGTGGAGTTGAATATGGGCAAACGGACGACTTCAGCTACAACATCGCAGAAAACCCTGTCCAAATCAACGACCTGAACGCAACCATCTTGCATTGCATGGGGATCGATCACGAACGGTTTGTATTCCCATTCCAAGGACTTGAGCAACGTCTAACAGGTGTTGAACATCAACAAGTCATCCGGGACGTCTTGGCTTAGCTTAGGCGACGTTTTCTTCCGGGTCGCGTCTCGGACAATCCAAGCACCCGTGTGAAGCAGGCTCAACTCACTTGGGGACGGTAAAAGGTGCACCAGCAGTAACGACCGCGATCACCCTGCGGCGGTCGAAGAATTTTCCGTCCCAGAAACGGCTGATCCGCCGCTTGGGTGCATCGCATTGTTACGGCTTTGTTGGCCCACAGGCAGACGTCGCGAACGCGTGATCAAACTAGCACCAGATTCCTCATCACGTAAGCGAGCGTTTTGGGCGATTTTGTGGATATCAAATCCCGCTTCTTGGGCGAGGTGTTCTCTAGCCGCTCGAACCTGTTCAATTACGGGATCATTCATTTGAGTCAGTTCCCAATAGATCGAAGGGCGTACAAATAGTCGGAGGTTCGAAACCGAACGCGCGACAAACGCTATCGATCTTCGAACGGTTCTCTGGATTTGCAATGTGCTTGCAATTCCAGGTCAACAGGAATTCTACGCCGTGGACGGCGGAAATGGAAATATGGAATGCGTCCAAAGCAGCTTTTTGCGGAATTTGCAAAGATTTCATTATCGCGTCGGCCAGTTGCTCGATTTCCGGGGTAACAGCAAGCAACGGAACTCCGTCCAAAAAGGCCAACCGGTCTTGGGCTGCAATCGGATCGCCTGCCAAGCATTCGTCCAACACGAAGCGAGAAACGACCAATTGAAAGTCTTTACGTCGATTGCTCCACCACTCCTGCGTTGTGAGTTGATTGGACGCCGTTCGGATGTCTCGGCTTGGTCTCATCGCCAAGTACCCAATGACCGTAGTCTCGATGTAAGCGGTCGGATTCAATTCAGAAACTCACATTCTGCCGTAACGACCGGGATGACCTAGGGCGAGTCGTTGACTCGACACAAGTCAAACACGGGTGACCGAGCCCTTCGCGTCCATCCCATTGTTCCCTCATCACGCTTCCATCCAATGGCATCTTGAACTGCCGACAGGTTCGCGAGCATGAGGGTCTGGATCTTGGTCCAGATGCCAACATCATATCCGATCGTCGCGACGCAATCCACAATAGAACGTTTCTCTCTCCCTTTGGCTTTGGAAAGGGAGAGAGGTGGCACAGCCGGAGTGAGGGTTAGACACGCTGCGATTGTTATGAGGGAATTGGCCTCGGAGTCATTTCACGTAGAGATGGTGACCGCGTTAAGCGGTGACCACTTCGGAACATGAAGTACTCGGCCCCCATGGTTTTTGTTCTCGAGCATGTCGAGCCACATTCGTGTCACGCAAAGACGCGAAGTCGCAAAGTCACGATCGCTGTGAATCACTGCTATTGAAGTGCCAACCAAATTCCTGATGTCATCGCCCTATGCACGCTCTCGATGAATCAGTCGTAATCAACAAGATGCTCGACTGAGAGGAAGAAACAGAGGAGAAACAGAGGGACACAGCATGTTTTCGGGTGGGTAGTTGCAATCCTCGGTTCGACGATGTGTAATACTGACTTTAACGGAATCCAAAGGGAGATTTGAAAATGTCAGTTGCGGAATCTGCAAAAAAGGTTTTCGACGAGGACCTGCGTTTTCGCCCCCAACCTTCATATGCGAAAGGGACCCTTCGATGACCGACCTTGGATCACAAACCACAACGCGACTGAACGCCTGGGGATGGACGCTGACGCTGGCACTTGTGGGCGTCGGCACCCTGGCATGCATGGCCTTGGGGGCCTTTCTCGGTGTCACATTCGTGGCCAATGACATCCAAAACGCGTTGAGTTCTATCGACACTCAGCCACAAGGTATCGGGAGCGGGGTAGCCGAGATCACGGCGACAGTCATGTACATCTACATCGGGGTTTACATCGGCGGTGCCATCGGCATCCTGGTCGGCTTGGTGGCGAGCACGCTCGCCTGCCGCCGTTGGCTCGTTCCACGACTGAAACTGCGGCCGAAGTTCAGCCGTCTGGTCGCCTCCGGCCCTGCAGCTGGCATGTGAACAGTTGGAATGGATGCCAGATTACTGTCACCAGCTTGCTGTCGGAGGCAATGGCTTTTTCCAGCCGTCGCTTCCCGATAAAGCACCAAGGGCAGATCACATCTGAGATTACGTCAACGGAGATGCTTATTGGTTTCGCCAGAGAACTTGATTGCATATTTGTTACGGCTTCTTGCTCGATCCGAACTACTTCTTCTTGACTCCTTGCCGGTAAGGCTCCTTCTTCTTATAGAGTTCGAGTCTCTCTCGTCCTATTGCCTTGTTTCTTTCATCAGTAGTCAGCTCTATCGCCTTCTCCTGATACTTGACCGCATTCTCCCAATCGTCAGATTCCGCATAGGCATCGGCAAGGGTAACGACATGAAACCAAGTCTTCCAAGCAGACAGTTCGCAGGCTTTAGTGGCTAGCTCGACCGCCTTCTCTCCATCACGGTGTTCGGCATCGGGACAAGTTGCGTAGAACCACGCAAGACCGTTTGACGCATCGGCATATTTTGGATCGAGTCGAATCGCTTCGGTATAGTCTTTGATGGCTGAGTCAAAGTCGCCATTAAGGAAAAGTGCCGAACCACGGTTGCTATATGTTATTGCATTCTTTGGATCGAGCCGAATCGCTTCGGTAAAAAGGGAAAAGGGACACAGCATGTTTTCGGGTGGGTAGTTGCAAATCGGTTTTGGATTCCCTATTTTGATTGACGAGACCTTTCTTCGGCTTTATCGACGGAGTGAATCATGGCAAGACTGTCTCGAGCGGAAATCTTTGATCCATCGGAAATCGTCGCGGTCCATACTATGGCCCGCACAAATCGACGATGCTTCGTGATGGGTGATGATCCATTCACCGGAAAGAACTTCGACCACCGGAAAGAACTTCGACCACCGCAAGCGATGGATCGAAGACAAACTCAAGCATCTTGCCGCCAATTTCTTGGCAAGGCAAATCGAACCGAAACGTTGAGTCCTCAAGCAAGAGTGTGCTAAGTGCTGCGCCAACTCAGCTTGTCCTTGTGCTCTTTTCGTTGATTGGGGACTTGGTTCTCAAATTCGGGCCTGGATTTCAATGTATTTAGAAAACGCCTTGGAGGAAAGCACCTGTTAAGTATGTGAGGCCCGCCACAAATGTGCAGTGTCACTTCGAGACCTTTCGAGACTTCGAGACTCCCGTTTGCCTTCGATATGACAAACCGGTTTCGTCGCCTATAATGTGTACTCCAGCGAAAGGAAATATGATGTTATCAGATCAATCGAAGAGGATCGCTATTGATTCCAAAAAATTGTACGACGAGCAGCTACGTGAGAAGCTCGCGCGTAGTGCTTACGGAAAGTTCGTCTGTATCGAACCAAGGTCTGGCGATTACTTTGTCGGCGAAACTTTCGACGATGCCGTTAACCAGGCAATCGATGCCCATCCCGATCGGCAGACGCACACTTTGCGAGTTGGACATTCCGCCGCATTGCACTTAGGAGTCTTAGTTCAGTGAAGGGCGTTGTCGACAGCGAGTTGCGAGCATTGATTGAAGTGTCAATCTGAAACAACCGTGGAGGAGGAAAGTCTGTCATCATGGTATGGATTGACACCGCGTTCAACGGTGGGTTGGTTCTTCCGAGGCAGTTAATCGAAGAGTTGCAGTTAAAGGAATATTCCTCGACATCCGCCATTCTGGCAGACGGACAACAAGTCGAACTGCCAACGTATACCTGTTATCTCGAATGGTTTGGAAACGAGTATCGAACGCAGATAATAGCAAACGAAGGTTCCCATCCGTTGCTGGGAACGATGCTGCTGGACGGCCACGATCTAAGCGTCAGCTACAGACGAAAGACCGTCGGGTTGGAGTAGGCGACGAACGACCGCGATGACCTAGTCGCGGCCTAAAGGCTTCTATCAACTAACGGCCGACACGCGACTTAGGTCCATCGCATTGTTCGTGCATCTTTCGTTTTGGAATAAATTGGAAGGACTGGGTACGACACTCTCGTACGCTACCCGATTCCCTTTTGCTTGAATATATCGATGGAGCGAAAATAGGCTCCGAAGGTACCGCCACAAAGTATGAACCAGTTTGATGTTGATTGGCTGGGACCGTATGGAAATGGAGCTCCAAAGAGAGTCTCACAAATAATTAAACCGACAATTCCACCAAGTATCGCAAATAGGATTGCACCGTATGCTCCTGTCCGCAAGGCTGCCCTGATTCCAATACAAACCAGCGTCGCAATGAGAAAAACAAGCGTGTGAAGTGCGGGCTGTTCCAGGAATGCGAGACACGCGAACGCCACGGTCGTGGTAAGTGTCATTAGGTACCGAAGTCCAAATTGCGACGTACGTGGACTCGAAACGTCTTTGGAGTTCATCTATGAGCCTTGCACGCAGGAACTTGGTTACATCCCCGGTTGGGGCCAAATATCCCTTGATTGTTTCAAGATATCCCCTGTTTGTCCACGCCTCGCCAACAAGGGATATTTCCTTTATCCCTTGTTGCAGGAAGACACAGAGGGACACCGCATGTTTACGGGTGGGTAGTTGCCAATCGGTTTTGGATTTCCTATTTTGATTGACTTCACCTTTCTTAGGCTTTATCGACGGAGTGAATCATGGCAAGATTGTCTCGAGCGGAAATCTTTGATCCATCGGAAATCGTGGCGGTCCATACGATGGCCCGCACAAATCGACGATGCTTCGTGATGGGTGAGGATCAGCCGTCCGATCCCGTCTGAGCGACATTTCTTGGTGGATGCGACTGCTCTGTCAGTACATCGCATTCCGAGCCAATGGTGAAGAAGGCGAAGGGCTTGGTCGATTTTGGCAAAGTCGGTTTAAGGCAGTTCGGATTCTTGACGAAGAGTCGCTACTGGCTTGTGCGGCCTATGTGGATCTGAATCCCATACGAGCCGCGTTGGCCGAAACCCTCGAAGCGAGTGACTATACGTCTGTTCAACGGCGGATCACGACTCTCAAGGAAAACGTAGCGGCTATCCATGATTCGAACGATTCGAATTCCGCAAGGATCACAAATCGAGCAGACGACTTCCTCAGCCCGATCTCAATCGACGAAAAGAACGACCCACTGTCTTCCCGGCCAAGTCGCAACGGAAAGCGTTGCAGCGACAAAGGTTTTCTCGCGTTGACTGCATGAGCCATGCCAGCCCCATGAGCCACGCCAGTAAGTCGTTCCCGCGCAGGCGGGAATCCAGTGGAGTGCGTGTGATGACTGGGTTCCCGCCTGCGCGGGAATGACGGACAAGTGGGAAGCTCACTCATAGGAGAGTGACGCAGAAGAGAACGCAGACAGTACATTCAAGAACGTGGCTGGAAAGCCAAGGAGTATCGAGCAAGCTCGCAGCCTTAAATCGCGACGCAGATTCTACGTAAGCCGCGTTTAGCCATTCTTGGCAAGGCAAATCGAACCGAAACTTTGCACTCTCAACCAAGAGCGTGGTAAGTGCTCCGCCATCTCAGCTTGTCTATGTACTCTTTTCGTTGATTGGGGACTCGTTTCTCAAATTCGGGCCTGGATTTCAATCTATTTAGAAATCGCCTTGGACGAAAGCACCCGATAGGTAAGTATGGCCCCCCACAAATATGCTGTGTTCCTTTGCGCTCTCTGTTTAAATTTCTGGGATGCTCAAATCACGACAGATCTTCTTGGCCAAATGGTCAGAGATTTCATTGTGTCGCGGCACTGCAGATCGACTTCCATTGTCCGGGTTGCCCCACCAAGAGTGATTCCCACCTTCTCGTATGAGTTCGCAGCCATGATCGATTAGATGTCGTATAAGATCTCGACGTTTCACAACTGAATAGCGACTTCTTCGTACGATTCACCAGCGGCGGCATTTCGTGCATCCTCTCGGTTCATCTCAATCGCCTCGCCAAGAGCTTCACGCAAATTCGAAAGCAATTCCTCTCGAGTTGAGCCCTGTGAATTGACGCCTGGAACTTCTTCAATCCATCCTATCCACCATGGCCCATCTTGTCGAATTACAGCAGTATATCCGGTCGGCAGCATTTTCGAACTCCACAAAAAATTTGAAACAGTCTCCTTCATTGTATCCAATATTGCTTGCTGGCGTTCAAGACGGATCATCCCATTTCGAAATCTTTGGGAAACCGTTTAGCCAAGCTGCAACACTCGATGGCAACAATACCGATAAAGACGCTTCCAGCCACTACTTGAATCGATGTCTCATCATTAGTAACGAGATCGACATATCGGCTCCATTCCGGTTTTGCTCGTTGCTCCCGTGAGCGACTCGAGCGTTTCGGGCGAAAGGCAGCGTTCGGACTTGCGACATTCTATCCGCGCGGCGTTGGCTATAAGTCCAACGCGTCGAGCTGATCGATCAGTGAGTCAAATTCGTCTCGCTTACGTTCCGGAGTACCTGCTTTTGCATCCAAGGTAGCCGTCGACTTGGAAACGGATGGATCGGGCATTTCGACGGCTGCACGGCCAGCCAAAATCAACTGCTCGTTTCTTTCACGTGCTGCAGCAGCGACGGGATCTTCATCTCGTTCCGGAGCCCCGAAGAGCTTCGATAAGTCGATTTTGAATCCGCCTGCGTCGACCGGCGCGCCCGCAATCGCGGGTGTCTTGTGTTGCGGAAACATGATTGCATTCTCTGGGCAAACGCGAGAACATGCAGGGCAGCCCTTACGGCAATTGTCGGGTTGTTCAACTAAAATCGTCTCGCCGCGATCTACGCCGTAAACTCCGAACAAACAGAAATCGATGCACTCCATACAGTTGGTGCAGCGACTGTAGTCGATAACGGGATACCATCGTCGCGCTGGGTGTTCGTCCATCCGCATCGGGACGATGCCCAGCGGCGATTCATGTGAGGCCGGTGCGTTCGAAATGATTTCTAAACGGCCGGAACCATCCATCGACAGGGCCGTCGAGTTCGTCGGATTCAGGAATCGCTCAAGAGACAAAACGTCTTTTTTCGGTGCGTCGAGTTGTTCAACAGTGAGTATGCGCCGGAACTCGACTTCAAACGCGGCGCCTAAGCTGCTCGCTCGCATGTCGATCGAATAGATGTTCCTCGGTGGTCTAGCCGAAATACTCGTAACGCGGTCGGCCGCTTTCTCGTCTTCCTTTTCTTGGTCGTCGTCATCCTCATCGTCGTTGAGGAGATCTGGGTTTAGCAGCAATACTTCGGCAAGCTGACCGCGGATTTCGTTGCGATCGAGGACCCAAAAGGCAGCACGATCGAATAGCCAACTCAAGATCACGATCGGGCCCGACCAGTTGCGCATTTTGTCGACGCTTTGGCTATCTGCCGCGAGGTCATACAAGTTGGGAACGACCATGCTTGTTGTGTTAGGCAGCCCGGCTGCAATGGTTGCAATGGTCTCTTCCAGTTGGCGTTTTTCAGGGCTTCGGCTTTGACCCTGCGACACAACGACCAGCAGTCCGTTCGAAGGGGCGTTTCCATTGTTTGCACTAACCATGATTGCTATTCCTCATTCGACTCAATTGTATTGGCTTGTCCCTTGATGGTTCGCTGTGCGACATCCCACGCTAGGGCCAAGTGTTCGATATACCGATCAGGGCTCAGCATTTCGCTCGAATCCCCAGTCATTTCCATCAACCAGCCTTCACCGTATTTATCCACATTGATCCCCGAGGGATCCTCTAGCAACTGTTCATTGATTCGGACCAATTGTCCCGTCATGGGAGCATAGAGTCCACTCTCTGCTTTCTTGCTCTCGATATTGCCAAATTCTTGTCGGTTTTTCAAGCTCGTCGGGGCTTCGACGGCAAATTCGAGAAAATAGACGTCTTGCAACAACCTGACTGCATAGGCAGAAAAACCGAACCGGACCACATCGTTGCCGATGGGCATCGCCCACATGTGATTTTTGGCATAGAGTCGGTCACAAGGGAATTCGGCTGCAAATTCACCCATCATGAACGTGAGCGGTTCGCTCATGTATATCGGACTCCGCGAAACTGTTCCTCAAAAAAGGCTGGCAATAATCCATCGACTCTCAACAAACCATCCATGGTCAATTCGATTCGAGTGCATTTCCCTGCCCCATCCTCTTGGAGCGATACGTAGCCTTGGTTGACGTACGCATCCCATACGGATTGCCAATGTTCGACAATATCGGTTTGGAACTTGGTTTCAAAATACGCCACGTCTAAGTAGCCACGCTTGAGTTGCAGGATCATTTCGCGAATGAGCGACTGTTCCGTCGTGGGAACGAATGCCCTACCTATGGGCAGTCTATTCTCGTCTAGAATGGCACCGAGGTACTGATTCCATTCGGGAACATTCTGATAGTGCACTCCCGACACGTGGCCAAAGCTGGCGATACCTGTTGCCAAGAGATCGGAACCTCGCCACAAGTTGTCACGATAGGAAAAACTGACTTTGCTTGGATCTTTGATGACTGTGTATGCGCTGCTGACCGAATAGCCGGCATTTTGAAATTCTTCGAATGCGAAGCGAACCCAATCTCGTTTGGTTTGCCAGTCTGCAACCGGAGCGGCTTGGTGTGTTTGCAACAGGTCTTTTGAATAGACCGTGTTGAATGGCAACTCCATCTGATAAATGGTGACGCTTTCAGGGGAAAGCTCGAGCGTGCGGCGGACGTTCTCACGCCAATTTTCCCAAGTCTCGCCGACCATGCCTGAGATCAAGTCGATGTTCACATTCGGAAATCCGGCAGCGACAATCCATTCCCAAGCTTTGTGGATTTCTTTCGATAAGTGAGCGCGACCGTTCTCCTCCAAAATTGCGTCTGAAAAATTCTCGACACCCAGACTCAGTCTCGTCACTCCAAGCTCGCGAAGCGCATGTACTTTCGTTTCGCTCAAAGTGCCTGGCTCGCATTCAAACGTTACTTCTTCGGCGTGATCCCATGATATACTTTTATGGAGTCGATCGAAAAGCGACTGCAATTGTTTGACGGAAAGGAAGCTGGGGGTACCGCCACCGAAATAAACAAATCGAAAGGGTCGTCCTCCCATGACGGGTTGCTTGGAAACCAGCTCGATTTCGCGAGTCAAGGCAGACACGTAGCGTTCGATCTCTTCGGCCTTCATCTGAGTGAACACCTTGAAATAGCAAAACTTGCATCGCTTTCGGCAGAACGGGATATGCAGATACAACCCCATGGGCGTGTCCACGGAGCCAGAGGGTAACTGTTGCTTGAGAGGTGGCTTGGACAGCGCATCCACAATGGCTGGCAGCGAGTCGCCCGTCCACTGTGAAAATGGCGGGTAGTTAGAAATGAAATAGCTTCCGACTTCGGTTTTTGTGGCTTCTGTCGACATGAGTTACATTGGGTGGTAGCTTTTGTTTGGCGATCAATCACGCGTGCCGCCAAAACCTCGCACATAGTGTAACCTCGAATCGGAAATCGTGCAGAACGAATAGCGAAATCATTCATGCAAACACGTTGGGATGTTATTATTGTAGGTGGGGGTGCAGCCGGTCTTTGGGCGGCTGGCACTGCGGCTGCCCGTGGCAAACAGGTGCTCGTCTTGGAGAAAAACAACAAGGCTGGCGTCAAGATTTTGATGTCCGGCGGTACACGCTGCAACATCACGCATCATTGCGACAGTCGCAAGATCGCGGAAGCGTTCGGGAAAAATGGCCGTGTTTTGCTGTCGGTTTTGAGCCGCTTGTCTCCCCAAGATGTTGTGCGACAAATCGAGCAGGAAGGGGTTGCGACCAAGGTCGAAGAAACCGGTAAAGTCTTTCCCGCCAGCGATCGGGCTATCGATGTTCGGGATGCCATTGTTCGTCGTTTGACACGCGAAGGAGCGAGTCTTGTCACCGGTGCCGCCGTTCAGTCGGTTCGTCCCGCAGCGATCGCCGGAGCTGGCTTTGAAGTTGTTGTCCAGGTTCAAGCCCAATCAGCAATGAACTTAACATGCGACTCCGTTTTGCTTACTTCAGGGGGATTAAGCTATAGCGGTTGCGGGACCAACGGCGATGGCTATCCCTGGGCGCAAGGCATGGGGCATACGATCACTCCGTTACGTCCAGCCCTCACACCATTGCTATCGCATGAAGCCTGGGTGCATGAATTGAGTGGCATTACGCTCGACGATGCGGAAGTTACGGCCCGAGTCATCGGTGCGGACGCCAAGCAGGCCAAGTTGGAGCGAGCGACGTCGAGAGGCGGACTCCTGTGGACGCACTTTGGTTGCAGCGGTCCCACAGCCATGAACGTGTCTCGTTGCTTCTCTGATTTGCAATCGCACTCGCCAGCCAGCATGGTCGTCGACTTGCTACCAGACCTGTCACGTGAAGCCTGCGAGCAGTGGCTTCTCGATGCAGCCAAGGAGTCGAATAGAACCATCACCAATGTTCTAAGCCAACGCATTCCAAAGCGCCTTGCCAGTGCGCTCGTAGCGATTGCCGGCTCGACCAACGATGTCCATACGTCCGAGCTTTCGAAAAAAATTCGCAATAGCCTCGTCGAGCGATTGAAAGCGTTATCGGTTCCGATTCATGGAACACGAGGCTATCCGAAAGCAGAAGTGACTGCGGGGGGCGTGGCATTGGGCGAGGTGAATTTCCAAGACATGCAGAGCCGCAAGACACCAGGATTGTTCTTTGCAGGCGAGATCCTAGATTTGGATGGTCCGATCGGTGGATTCAATTTCCAAGCAGCGTGGAGCACAGGACATACCGCCGGACTGCATGTGTAATACAGCCAATTAACAAAATCGTTTGGGTCGACATGCGAAAACTCAAATTCGAATGTTGGTCCGTTTCGAGCAAATGAGCTAGGATAGAGGTTCGAAACGAGGTTTCAATCGTGAATGCAGATTTCCGTTCCCCCTGAATGAACGCAACCGGAGACATCAGATGCCCTCTTCCAGCCCCCAAGTGAATAACGACAGGAAGTGGATCATTGCAGGCGTGGTCATTCTTTTGATTGCGCTATTCGCAAAACAATCGCTAGTACCTGCAAAAGTGGACAAACGTGGAATAGAGCCGCCAGCGGATGCCTTCTTCGAAACCAATATCGCCAACGAGCCCGGACCGCTGTTGGTCAAGTTCGGTGCCGAGTGGTGCGGACCATGTAAATCGCTGGATGCAGCATTGGCAACTTATTCCGAGTCTAAGGACTCGCTCAAGGTCGTATTCGTCGACACGGACCATCAGCCCGGACTCGCCGCACACTACGGCGTGGGGAGTATTCCTCATTCGTTCTTGTTCAAGAATGGCAAAGTTATCGATGATCGCATCGGATCAATGTCCATCGGTCAAATCAAGCAATGGGTTGCAAGCCAAAAAGATCTTTAGTGGCTGGGTTCATCCTTGGAAAGTTCCCGTTTTGCAACCCTACTTGTTTTCTCGCAAAATGGTATCGTTACCCCACATCTGCGTCTCATTCACCGAACTGAGGAACTGCCTTGCAACCAACACGCATTCGTTATGGGATGATCATGCTGGCCATGCTCGTCGCCGTACTTCTGTACTTAGATCGTGTTTGCATGAGTATCGCTTCGAAATCCGTTGCAGCTGATTTGGGGATTAGCGGTACCGATCTCAATTGGCTACTCGGGGCGTTTTTTTGGACTTACGCTTTGGGTCAATTGCCAGCGGGATGGCTTGGGGATCGATATGGCGCAAGATGGATGCTCGGTGCCTATGTCATTCTTTGGTCGCTATGTACCGGGCTGATGGGGCTAGCAACGAGCGCAACCATTCTGTTAGTGCTGCGGCTCGGTTGCGGTTTGTTTGAGGCAGGCGCTTATCCTGTCGCTGCTAGTATTGTTCGACGTTGGGTGCCGATGGAACGAAGAGGGTTTGCCAGTTCGGTGATTGCCGTCGGAGGCCGAATGGGAGGGGCTGTGGCTCCAATCCTGACGATCCAGTTGATGTTTTGGTGGACATTCGGTGATCAGTGGTTGTCGATTCCCAAAGATTCCGTGGCTGCCATAACGAGTTGGCGACCTGTCATGATGCTCTATGGAATTCTAGGCGTATTGATTGCAATTATTTTCATGTGGATGTTTCGAGATTGGCCCGATAAACATCCACTGGTGAACGCAGCCGAGGTCGATCTCATTCGGCGAAGTGATCCGCCCCGATCCAATTCTGAAATGTCGAGAGCGGCTCCACCGATCCTTGAAATGATCCAATCGTGGCCCCTTTGGTTGAACTGCTTTGTGCAATTCGCGTCCAACATGGGCTGGGCGTTCTTAGTGACGAAAATGCCTCAGTACCTTGAGGATGTGCATCAGTCCGGTCAGCAAGACCAAGGCTGGCTGCAAAGCCTGCCGTTGCTGGCTGGAATCGCTGGGTTGCTGCTGGGCGGATTGTTTACCGACCGATTGACGCGAAGGTTAGGTTTGCGTTGGGGCAGATCGATTGCAATGAGCGTTTCGAGACTGATTGTGGCCTTTGCCTTTTTGGGGTGCCTCACAGTCGACAGCCCCCTAAAAGCAACTCTCTTTTTGGCTATGGTTGGATTAGCAACTGACTTGGGGACCCCGGCTTGCTGGGCGTACGGTCAAGACATTGGTGGCAGCCATGTCGGCTCGGTGGTTGGCTGGTCCAATATGTGGGGGAATTTCGGCGCTGCATTGTCGCCAGTGATTTTAGGGGGGATCGTGGCTCAGTTCACAAGTGTTTCCGCAGGTTGGCACGTCGCGTTTGCGTCGTGTGCTGCATTAAACATTTTGGCCGCAGTCGCCGCTCTGGGAATCAATGCCTCGCGACCGCTTCGTCGCGGATAGGGAAGATGAGCCCGAGCACTCTTGCCGAGAACGCTCTTGCCGAGAGTGACTTTGCACTTTCGAAAACTCTATCCAAAAACGAGCAAGTATCCAACGAAAAAAATGGCCGCATCTACGATGGCATGGCTAATCCATCCAGGAACGAGGCTGCCGCTCCGCTGAAACAACACAGCCCAGATAAATCCCCCGGTTGCGACCGCCAGCGACATTAAATAAGTCGCGATCGAGGTATAGCCAAAGAACTTCGCCAGTATGATTACGTGATGTGACATAAAGGCTAGACTCGATATCAATATTGCCGTTCCCGTTCGGCAGTACGGTTTCAATCCTCCGAAGACAAAACCTCGCCAATAGTATTCTTCGAATCCTGAATGCAAAACGGCGTAGAAGACTGCGATTGCGATCAGCAAAAGCGGCGAGTCAGCTCCAAAGCTCCGCATCTTTTCTATTGCCACAAGCTTGGCTGAATCCATAATCCCCATGGGTTTCAGTATCACCAGGTAGCCTGCGACCATCGCTACGCCGATGACCATTCCTGACGCTGCCCCGATAGCAAGCCATCGCCATCGCGATGCTGCAAAGGGTGTTTCCGGCACGCCAGCCGAGGCAGATGGTGGTTGTCGCCATAGAACCAATGCGACAATTAAAATGCCAAACTGAGCCATTTTTCCAATCCCGTAAGCTCCCTTTTGCGCAATGGGAGCCGAGTTGGCGAGCAAATCAAAATAGAGGTAAGCACTCACGGTTGGAATGAACATCGCCAAGAGGAGGATGATCAATGGGGTGCGCGATGTTTGCGTAGCACTACTCATGATCTCTCCCAATTGAGAAATGGCACACGGACGGTTGGCTCGACTTCCACTGAAAGCTCGAGCAGCATTCGGCGAGCAGAAGACAGAATACCTATCATAACCCGATACGTAACGGCTTGTCGATTTAGTCGTTTAACAGTCAGCCGAAGGCGTACTCTGCGGCTTTGACAGTACGCCTACGGCTGACTGTTAAACGAAATGCATTTGAAAGCTCGCACAGGGCTCATCAAACCGTAGGCTGCCGCCCATACGAACCCAAAACACTAGATTCCTCATTGCGGTTGGTGGCTTTTCGCACCGGCACTTTCCACCCAAACTTGCGAGCAACAAACACACTGAGATCATCCCACAAGGAATAGGAAACCGGTGTCGCCAGCAAACTCAACAACAGCGAAAGAGCTTGACCACCAATGATCACTTTGGCCATACTGGCTCGCGCGCTGGCACCCGGCCCTTGCCCAAGCGCGATCGGTGTCATCGCTGCCATCAACATGACCGTCGTCATCAAAATTGGACGCAGTCTCGTATAGTTCGCCTCCATGATCGCCTTGTCGCGTGTCATCCCACTCCGCCGAAGCTCGTTCGTCTTGTCGACTTGCAAGATCCCGTTCTTCTTCACAATTCCAAACAGCATGAACAGCCCAAACATGGCGTACAAATCCAGCGGCGTTCGAAACAATAACAAGGACAACAATCCAAATGGAATCGTCACCGGCAACGCCGCCAAAATACTGATCGGATGCACCCAACTCTCAAACTGTGCAGCCAAAATTAAATACATAAACGTCACACTTAGACCCAACGCCACCATGAAATAATATGCCGTCTCGGACAGCATGTCTGCTTGGCCGCCAAAGACGATTTGGTACTCGGGTGGCAATTGCATTTCAGCCACCGCCTTGTTCGCAAACTGCACCGCGTCGTTCAGAGACACTTCATCAGGGTGAGCCATTAACGTTACAGTCCTTTGACGATTCAATCGATCGATCTGACTCGGCCCTTGCTTTTCTTCCATCCGCGCCAAACTGCTCAGTTCAACTTGCCCGGCTGTTGGCGAAGGAATCGCGAGCGACTGCACGTCCTTGGAATCCGCCCGAAATTGCTTATCCGCTCGCAACCATACATCGTATTGCTCCGTTCCCTCGCGAAACGTCGACACAATCTGCCCACCGACAAGTACGCTCAGCGTGTTGGCAATCATTTGAACAGGAATCCCCAAGTCCATCGCCCGTTCGCGATCGATGTTCACTTGTATCTCCGGCTTGCGCATCGAAAGTGTCGAGTCGATGTCCACTAGCCCGTTCAATTGACGCAGTCGCATCTTGAGCTCGTCCGCATAGGTTGCCAGTCGCTCCACTTCCGGACCTTGCAAGCTGATTTGAAAGATACGACTGTCCCCGTTCGGTCCGCCACCCAATGCGGATACGTCCGAAACCGACGTCCTCAGGTCAGGATACTCTTGCAAAATCTCGCGTGCTCGTCGCATCAAATCAAATTGGCTGAACGAACGTTCGTCTATCTCCTTGAGCCGCAAGTAGATCGAACCGCGAGTAACGTCCCCTTGTCCTTTGGCCGTTCCGGATTGACCAATCGATACAAAACGATGGACGACACCAGGCAACTGCGTCAATCGGCCCTCGATTTCCGTAACGACTTCGTTGGTCCGCTCCAACGTGTAGCCCTCTGGCGTAATGAATCCGATTTGCATCTCGCTCTGATCGTCGCGAGGGACCAAGTTCACACCTAAATTCATGGCGATAGGGACTGTCGACAAGACAATCAAAACGCAAACGCCGATCGTCATCCATCGATGTCGCAACGCCCATCGCAAACACATCCCATAAAACCGCTCGACCGCCAAATAGACCCAACCTGATTTGGTTCCCGATTGGCCATGTGCCTTCTTCTCAATCTTCAAGAAGCGGGAACACAGCATCGGTGTCAGCGTAAACGATACAAACAAACTCATGAGAACGGCAAATGCAACCGTCAAACCAAAGCTGCTAAAGAATCGACCCACCATTCCGCCCATGAAGGCTACCGGAACAAAAATCACCACCAGCGACAGACTCGTTGCCAACACTGCCAGCGCAATCTCGCGAGTCCCAAGGCTTGCCGCCGTCATCGCATCGAGCCCATTCTCTTCCATATGGCGAAAAATATTCTCATGCACTACCACCGCATCATCGATCACGATCCCGATAGCTAAGATAAGGCCCAACATGGTGATGTTGTTTAATGTAAAACCCATGGTTTGCATGAACAAAAACGTCGGAATAATCGATGTCGGGATGGCGAGCGTTGCGATGATGGTCGTTCGCCAATCTCGAATAAACAATAAAATCGTCATGCCTACCAAGACCGCTGCGAGCCCAAGGTGGAATCGCACCTCGTCCATCGAAACGCGTATGAACCGCGATTGGTCTTGAGTGATTTCAACTTGAACGTCGCGAGGAAGTGTCGCGCGAATGCGGCCCAATCGTTTTTGAACGGCGTCCGAAATTGCCACCGTATTCGTGCCCGATTGTTTCTGCACGAACAAGCTGACAGCGTTTTGACCGTCTAGACGACTCAACCCTCGTGGCTCCTCAATGGAGTCTTCTGCGAACCCGATGTCCCGAATGCGTATGGGATACCCTTTGCGATTGGCAACGATCAAATCATTGAACTTATCCGCAGTAAGGACACGTCCCAACGTTCGTAGAACCATTTCTCGTTGTCCTTGATCAACGATCCCTCCGGGCACTTCCAGGTTCTGGCTGACCAGTGCTTGTCGCACTTCCTCGATCGATATCGCATACGCTTTCAGCCTATCCGTATCGACACGTACATTGATGGCGCGGCTACGACCGCCGGTTAGAAAGACATTGCCAACGCCCGGAACCGTCTGTAGCAATTCTTGAATCTGATGCTTTGCAATCTCGGTCACTTCGCGAATGTCGCGATTTCCCGACACCCCAATGGTGATGATCGGGGCCGCATCCAAGTCAAACTTATTGACCAGCGGTGTTTCCATCCCGTCCGGCAACTGGCGAATCACCGACGATATTTTGTCGCGAGCTTCCTGAGCACCTACGTCGCCGTTCTTTTGTAGAACAAAGCGAATGACCACCGTCGCACTCCCTTCACGCGTGGTCGAACGCAGTTCATCGATCCCCGAGATAGTGTTGAGGGCCTCTTCAAGCGGCTTGGTAACGGCGCTCTCCATTTCTTCAGCGCTTGCGCCAGGCAAGGCTGCGGAAACCGATATTATAGGGAAGTCCACCTTCGGAAAAAGATCGACCCCGAGTTCAAAATATGAGACGACACCGAGTACGACAGGGATAGCGACGAGCACCCAAGTAAAGACTGGCCTCCGAATACAGATGTCAGAGAAATTCATCGCGTCCCCCCCACCAGCGGTTGCTCTTGTTTCTCTCGCTTCGGCGCCGAGGTTGCATCGTCCGCACGGACCGCGATCGCCACCCCATCGGACAACAATCGCTGACCGCTGGTCACCACGCTCGCATTCTCGGCCAACTTGGGTGAAGCGATCTCGACCCACTCTCGCGTTTGCTCGCCGAGCGTTACTTTGATTTCTCGAGCGATTCCATTTTCATCGATGAAGACTTTATTGATGCCCGCAAAGGAATAGAGCCCAGACAGCGGGATCGTGGTTGCTCGATCATCGCTGCCGATCAAGATCTTAGCCTTGGCAAAGCCACCAGGCTTCAGAGCGAAAGCTTCATTTGGTACATCGACTTCAACGAGAAACGTGCGAGTCGATCTATCAATGACTGGGCTGATGCGAGCCACGGTTCCCTTGCTAGGCGTTTCGGAGGCTCCCGTCGTGATGGAAACGCTTTGTCCAACCCGGACTTGGCCGTTGTACGACTCGGGCACAGACAATTTCAACTTAAGCGTTCGGCCCATGACAAGTTTAAAGACATCCGTACCAGATCGGACCAAAGTGCCTTCGGAAACGAGCCGTTCGCTGATCGTGTAAAAACCATCGTTCGCGTTCGTGGTCGCCGAAGGGATCGGGGCTCGAATGGAAATGTCTTGCAGGCGTTGATTCGCGATCGCAAGCTCTGCATTGCGAAGTCGTGCGGTCGCAGCCGCCGATTTTGCCGTCAGCAATTGGTTTTGCCATTCCGACTCTTGCACCAACGTATCCGACTTGGCTTGCTCCAGATCTTCGGCCGAGACCGCGTTCGTGGCCTTGAGGAGAATCATGCGTTGCAATCGCGATTGAGCAAGTTCCGCCTTGAGTCGAGCCGAGACGACCGTCGGCAGTTTCTGAAGATCTTCTGACTCGGTGGGAACGTCTTTAAAACCCCATTTGGCTAACTCCGTCTGCACTGCTCGTTCGGCTTGCTCGTAAGCCAACTTGGCATCGGTTGGGTCGAGTTCAAGCAGGATTTCGCCGGGCTTCACGACGCTCGACAAATCGTAGTGAATTTTAAGCACGCGCCCCTCTTGCTTAGCACTGAGCGTTACTTCCTCGAAGGCATGTAGCGTACCAACCGCTTCGACAAAGCGTTCGACCGGTCGGTACCTAACACTCGTTGAGGTCACGATGAACTTGTCGCTATCGATAATCGTGTCCGATGGAGGCAACGTGATACGTTCCTGTTGTCGCGATTGATGGGTTGCTAGCCACCAGCCCAGGGCAAAGGATCCGAACAATCCGGTGCACAAGAGTCCAAGCCGCAGCCACGAAAGTCGAGTCTTGATAGCAGGGCGAGTGTTCCCATTTGGTAATGGCTCTACGTCGGATTCCAGCAACTCGGGGTCGTGCACTTGCGAAAGTTGTTTGGAAAATTCACGTTCGATCAAATTGGAAGGCATATCAGAACCTTTAAGGTTTTCATTCGGTAAAAAAGAGCTTGGATCCGTTGTCTCAATCGTCTGTGGCAACCGTGGAAGGCACGTTTGCGGAAAATTTCTCAACTTGTTTCCAGCCCTCGCGAGCGATCTTTCGAAACAGGACTAAGAGGATTTGCTGCTCATCTTCGGTCAACGCGGACAGGAGAGCGCGATGAAATAGGAACTTGGCATTCGAGGCAGCGGCGTATGCCTTTTGACCCTGTTCGGTAAGTGCAACATGGACCACACGGCGATCGACATCGGAGCGAGTTCGATGCGCAAGCCCTT
>Ga0194045_1000053_pt1 | contig 31735 bp, 31 predicted proteins | sample JunL6211m_MetaG_FD_161686 | JGI IMG/M metagenome (GOLD analysis project Ga0194045, IMG submission 161686) | Anoxic zone freshwater microbial communities from boreal shield lake in IISD Experimental Lakes Area, Ontario, Canada - Jun2016-L626-11m | ecosystem: Environmental > Aquatic > Freshwater >...
CAAGAAATCAAGGGCGCCACCCTCTGCAACCGCAGAAAAAGTCTTCTTTTCCCAAACTGTTGTCAGCAAACCCCTTATTGGTTCTACCGTTGGCCCCAATCCCTTCGGATATTGCTCTGTTGCAATGACAGGAACCCCCAGTACTTTTGCTGCATTTACTAAAAATGAAGCATTTCGAAGCACCTCGCCCGCCTGCATTATTTTAGGCAGCAACTTCTCTTGTATATCAATCACTAATAATGCGGTATCTTCAACTTTTAAACGAAATTGATGATTCATGAGTAGTTCAACCCCTCGCAATTTATTCCCAAAACGAACATCAATCACTCTACTTAATTCGATTATTCATACCAACGCAAGAAAAAGCGCTCCACCCACCAAATTAATAACGCTAGACTTCGATCATTATCATCCCGAGATGGATCAAATTCACTAAATCCCACCCCCACGATTTTCTTGGCATCAATCGCTTCCATAATCCTAGTCAGATACATGGGTGTCAATCCAAGGGGAACAGGCCTGCCTGTTGCAGGAAAAAACGCAGCATCCATTACATCACAATCGATATCAATAAATATCCGCTCTGCTTTATTGACTGTTGCCATAATTCGTTCAAATGCCAACTCCGGATTTACCGCTATATCAATTGCGGAAATATTATCTTGAAAGAAGGTGTCTATGTGATCTTTGGTTAGTAACTGCTCACGATGCCCCACATTGACAATAGGCAATAACGGGCGTTTAGCAAACAGGACAAAATTCCCATGCGAAGGAGTATCCAAGGTATTATCAAAGTGGTGGATATCCAAATGCGCATCAAACTGAAGCACCAGAGTATTGGTCTCGCACAAATGATCGTAAACAGGAAGGCATGCAAGATGATTACCACCCAGCCAAATGAACTTCTGGTTTTTAGTCGTGATGGATTCGAGGCATTTCGATGCGCTAAGCCGCCAGTTTTTCAATTTGGAAAAATTATCGAGCGAAATCTCCCGCAGTCGGATATGGTCACGCCATGCAAGAGCACGAGTCGTGACTGTTTCACGAAAAGAGTCTCTGAGGATTTCGCGGATTTCATCCGCTAAAATCTTGGCGCCTTCTGCGGCCCCGGAGTTGCCAAATAGATCAAAGGGAAAAACAACCACCCGGGTAGACATTGCTGTGTTTCCTGTGCCGTGATAAATAAAATACCTAACCTCTATTGTTCTACTGTTTCCTTTTATCTTCGCCATGATTGTTTAATTTACACAAGGATGCCTTACCATGGATCACTACTTTTATATTGCAGATGATGCGGTAATCACAGGCGATGTAACAATCGGGGAAAATGTAACTATTTGGTTTCAAACCATCATCAGGGGCGATGTTGCACCCATCCGCATAGGGGCAGGCACCAACATTCAAGATTCATCCATGGTTCATTGCGAATACCAATGCGAACAAGTAATCGAAGAAAACATCGTGGTTGGGCATAAAGCAATTCTCCATGGCAAACAAGTGGGTGCAGGAACCTTGATTGGCATGGGCGCTATCCTTCTTTCAGGAAGCATCATTGGCGAAGAATGCATCATCGCTGCGGGTGCGGTAGTGCGCCAGAATGAAAAAATACCACGAAGATCTATGCTGGCAGGCGTTCCTGCAAAGATCATCAGAGAAGTTACCGAAGATGATCTTAAAATCAGCAGAGATATTTCGCTTCGCTACATTGAGTTGGGGCAAAAATATGCTCAGGGGCAATTCCAATGGAACAACCGAAACCATCGCATGGCTGCTTATCCTGTGAAGGGTATTTAAAATCTATTCCATTTCATTTATGATTCCTTTATGAACAGCGAAGATAACACCCCTACCATCCAAAACAAAATTTCTTCTCTCGTTGAAGAACGAGGCTGGAATCAGGAGGAATTCGCACGCATCACCAGGCTTCATAGGCACACCATCAGAAAAATTCTACTAGGCCCTGCTTTTCAACTTCGCAATGCAACAGTTGAGTCCTGCGCCCGAGCCCTGGGTATTTCTGTTCATGATCTTCATCATCGGCCACTCGACTTGCTTCTACACCAAATCAGGCAATCTAATGTTCCAGAATTGGGCAAACACTTTCAAAGGCTGCAAGATCAAGCCTATCAGCCTGATCTAAAATCTTGGATCGAACGAAACCCAGAGCGTGCAAGAACCCTTTCCTCCAAGGATGCAGATGAAATAGTGTTGTTCCAGAAAACAGGTAATTTCAACACCTCATCGTTAGAGGCTTTTGTAATCCGACTCGAAAGAAAACGAAGACTAATCGAAAAAATCAATCATCTTAAAAGCAGTAAACATCTTGAGATACTCGAGCAAATGGTTGACCTTATGCACCAGCAATCACCCAGCAAAAGCGAACAGGCATGAGCGAACCAATTGCTCAAAGCCCTGATAAGCAAAGCACAGGTGCCTTTTGCTCCCTCAAGCACCGCAACTATCGGTATTATTTCTTTGCACAACTTCTTTCCCTTACAGGATCATGGACCCAAACCACCGCACTCATGTGGCTTTCCTACAGCTCAGAACAGCAATCGCTTTGGCCCTCGCTTATCGCAGCATTGCAAGTCCTACCCGGTTGCTTCCTAGGCCCACTCGGTGGCAGACTTGCTGATCAATACCCCCGAAAAAAACTCATCCTCATCACCCAGATATTATTTTTGCTGCAAAGCCTCTCCCTCTTTCTTGCTGTCTATCTAGGCTTCACCTCGCCCTACATCCTGCTTTGCTTTTCCTTACTTTGGGGCGTGATCAACGCAATCGATCTGCCCGCAAGGCTTACTTTCCTAGTTGAGATGGTGGGGATGCAGGATTTGTTCAACGCAGTTGCACTCAACTCGCTTCAATTCAATCTTGCAAGGCTCGCAGGCCCGGCTATAGGCGCGCTACTCCTTACAAATTATGGCCCCGAAGCATGCTTTCTTCTCAACACAATCAGCTACTTAATATTAATTCTTGCATTGGGAATGATGAACCAAGCCACGATGTTTCAAGAACCCTCGCAGAGAAACAATGCTACCTTATTCGATGGCATAAAGTTTATCCTTGCCCGATCCGATCTGGTTTTGGTCATCAGCATCGCAGGAGGCATGGCACTATTAGGATGGCCCTTGCTCGCTCTATTACCAGGCTTCGTGGAGAAAGAACTGGCATTAGGGCAAGAGGCTTATGGAACCTTGCTAAGTGGAGTTGGTGGCGGTGCCCTAACCTCTGCGTTAATCCTTGCGATATTAGGAAACAAAGCCTCGAAGGGGATATCGCAAGCATTGGGAATGCTGCTTGCAGGGGCGGGATTATTTACTTTGGCCGTATCTAACTCGATGTTATTTGCGCTTCCTAGCACGATTTTATTTGGTGCAGGGATGATCTTGTTTTTTGCAACTAGCCAAGGGTTGGTTCAACTAGGCGCAGGCAATACGCATCGTGGCTTAGTGCTAGGGGTGTGGAGTATGATGCTTTGTAGCATGGTTCCGATGGGGAACTTTTTAGCTGGCCCGCTTGCTGATCTTTTCACCGTTAGGCATGTGATGCTTTCACAGGCGGTTTTGATTTGGATATTACTTATGCTGTTCGTGCTAATAAAAATCCGCCCTATTCTTTCAAAGCCGGCAGCATGAGAGACGATTACTTTCCTTTCAGAGCCGGATGCGTCAGCGACGGTTTCTTTCCTGATTTCAAAAATTTCCCCCTTCGGGTGATGCTATCTAATACCAAAGCAGCAAGCAGTAAAGGGGCTAAGCAGTAATTACAGAGTCCTCGCCAAACGAAACCCAGCGAAGTAGTCCCGAATGGTCGGCGTGAAGTAGTCCCGGTTGGAAGAACGAGCAATCGACCCATCGCCGTAGAAAGACCCGCCCCGCAACACACGGTATTCTCCCTTTGCTGGCCCCTTCGGGTCTATTACCGCACCCTTTGGGTAATCTGCTTCCCAATACTCACACCACTCCCATACATTCCCATGCATGTCATACAACCCAAACGCATTAGGCTTGTAACTCCCTACCTCTACAGGTTTGCCTAGTTTTGAATCATCATAATTCGCATCTTTCGGCGTGATCTTTACTCCAAACGAATACGCTGTCGTTGTGCCTGCCCTGCATGAATATTCCCACTCCGCCTCTGTTGGCAATCGATAATTACCCTTGGTTATCCCATTCAGCTTCTTAATAAACTTCTTGCAATCATTTCACGATACATCCATTACTGGCAACTTGGCCCCCTTCGTTTCACTTGGGTTATCACCCATCACTGCTTCCCACTGCTCTTGCGTGACTTCATACTTACCCATGTAATAGTGCTTCGTTAAAGTTACCTTATGCTGCGTTTCATCATCAGATCGACCTACTTCTGATTCAGGCGAACCCATCACGAACTTCCCCGCTGGGATCAATATCATTTCTAACTTTATTCCATTGGCCAGATCTTCCTCTAGCAACTTCGCCTGCTTTTCCGCTTTGCTTAATCCTTCACCCATACTTCCTGCACAAGTCTTCTTCCCTACTGCTGGCTTTGCTGCTTTAACCGCTTTGCCCCCTACTTCCACATACCCTTTGCCTGTCTTTTCTTTGATCAGCTTTTCCATCTCGGCTTTGGCCTTCTCGGGCGTGGAAAAATCCCTCGGCTTGCTTTGCCCCTTCGTTCCGATTTTTCCAAAGGTTACATTCAGAGTTTTACCTTTTACTTCAACTTCCCAAAACTTATTTGAGGTACTATCACTAAATTCAAACCTGCGCATGGGCACTTCTCCTGGGGATAATAAGAACACTTGTGTTAATAATCTAACCCTTTTTTCTGACTAAGAATATACCTTTATGTGATTGCTCCTGGATTCTCCGCATACGCGAGAATGACGGAAAGAGGGCCTTCGCCACCTACTTCCCCCCCACCATAGTCACCCTCGCTCCGCCTTCGTCACCCTCGCTGAAAAGCGGGGGTCCATGCTTGGTTGACTGTATTTCTGGATTTCCGCCTTCGCGAAAATGACGAAGGGGGAACGGCAATGACGAAAGGGACTCGACTTTATAAAAAAAGAACTCCCGGGGAAGATAAATTCCCCGGGCGTCAAGTAATCGCCATGCCGACTAAACAATGTGATTCAGTTACTCTATTTATTTCTAATGATTTCAGGCTGCTGTTTCGGAGGAAGTTTGAAATCGGCAGGAAGATTCAAGAGAAAAAGTTTTTGCGATTCGGGGTTTGCCATGGATGATCCGTCAATAAACTTCCATGTTTTCCCCGAATCGTCTGAAATGCCCAGTAGATAACTATTAGCCCGGATTTTGAATTGAGGGAATGTCATTTCAATAACCGTAGGGACAACCGTGTATTGAGAATTGCCACTCGTCACGATCATTTCCGGGTCGGAAACATTGTAAGATGTAATCTTAACGCCTTTATCCAGCATCGCCTTCATACCGGCTTCTAAGGCTGAAATGGCTTTCGTCGGCCACCCAGGACCTTCACAACATTGTCATAAGTGTGGTCAATGACGAAGGCATGGTCGCCCTTCATGAAGGCATCGCCCAGCGAAACCGCCAGCTTTTTAAGGTTCTTCAGGTTAACCGAATCATCGGCAGCAGTCATGCACGTAAATGAGCCAAGCAGCACACATGCCATTATTGAACGAATCATAAAACGCTCTGCCTTACTGATAGAAATTTGCTTTCTGAACGCTCTGCGCGTTTAAGGAGAATTTCTTTTGCGTCGAGATTATTTGTCTACCGGGCCGAACGGAAGCGACGACTTGTGGACACACAACCGGAGTTTGCCGTCCGAACAGCGACGGAACACGAACGTCTTATCCACCATTACTTCTTCACCCTTGCTGTTCGTAAAGTAGACATTCCCCATTGTGATGGCGAGGTCGCCGTGGATTTGGATGCCGTTCTCGGCTGCATTGTTATCGTAACGGGACTTAACCCAATTCTTAAGTGCGAAGCCGGTATCTTCCGGGTAGTCTTTATCGCCACCGATGAAATAGGAGAGGGCAGCTTTCTTGCTGCTGCGGAAGGTATTCTTTCCAAATGCTAAAGTCGGCTTAAAGAATACCTTGCCTTCTTTGTAGTCGTACAAATCGTCGATCAGAGTGCTGGCAATCGAACGGTAATCGCCCCCTTCTTTATGGACTTGTGCAATTTTTAGGAGTCCATCGCACCATGCCTGCTGAACCGCATTCACTTCAGCTTCAGTGATCGGCTTCGGGTCGGCGGCATAGGCGGGAAGTGTTGCGATCAGCGTCAACATCAGGAACGACAAATTGTAGGTCGATTTCATAAAAACGCTTTCTTTCGGAAACTCAGATGCACAGTGTTCTATTTTTCACAATTGAGTAACCATCTAAGCCGGTTCTGGTCGGCTTGTCAACAAATAATCCACCACGATTCATGCGTACTAACGGTCTATTTGGCAATGGACTGACAGCAGATTTTACACTTAGCAGCAATTCAGCCCTTTGGAATCCCTTAAAACTTAAGAGTGGTTGAAGCCTATGATAGCTTTCTTCATCAAACAATCATCAAACTCGAGTGGCTCATCAGGTGCAGTGACGGCGATCTCTATTGTGTGGGTGATATTCTTGGGCAAACACTTCCTACTTGGCACGGTTTTCAAAGAGTAGCCACACGAAGTTCTTACAGCACCTAGAAAGGACAATCACAAACATTACCAGACACTATTGCAGCAGCCGTAATTGAAAAGAGATCGCATTTAAGAAGATAGACGGTTTTGCGCCTGAGAACATACGCCGCCAAATTCATGCACAGCATACGCAATAACGGCTTCAGCAAAAGTGCTTTCCCATGCTTCGGACAGCAATCGAATCGGTGATCGGCTACCGACAATCAGTGCGGGCCCGCTTGCAGATTTTTTCACCGTTAGGCATGTGATGCTTTCCCAAGCGATTTTAATTTGGATCTTACTTACACTTTTCATCCTAATAAAAACCCGACCTGTTATTTCAAAGCCTCTTGCAGAATGCCGTTAACTTACGGTGTAAGATGCTACAGAGTTAAGGTTTTTAAGGTAAAAGCTTTAGGCCAGAAATCAATTAAACAGAATCATTTTGCAGCGATGGTGACTAATGCGGGCGGGTGCTGCTGTTAAAGTTAGCGATAGAAATGACTATCAGAAAAGCTACCGACTCTATTTTACTTCCCAAATTTTCACAGTGCCATCAAGACCGGCACTGGCGATGGTTTTGCCATCGGGTGCAAATACAACGCCCCGAACATCGTTCTTATGGCCTTTGAATGTTTGTAAGTTATCAGAACTAGAAGTACTCCATGTTTTAACCAAATCATCACGGCCAGCAGAAGCTAATTGGCTTGCATCGGGTGAAAAACTTAGGGAATCAACGCCTCCCTGATGAGCTGTAATTTCTTTGGAACTCGGGTTTTTAGCTCCCCAATCCCATAGCAGGATTTTACCTGCCCTGTCGCCGCTCGCAGCTTTCTTGCCATCCGTGGAGACTGCAAGTGCGCTTATAGCTTTGGTATGGCCTTTAATAATGCTTTGGGAGGAACCATCGATGGAATAAACATGAAGGTTGGAATCGCTGCCTCCAGAAAGGATAGATTTAGAGTCCGGGGTCCATGCTAGTTCTTGCATTTGCCCAGATTTCGGAAGGCTAGAAGTTTTTTTGAAGGTTGCGGTAGACCAGATCTCAATGGATTGTTTGGAGGCGATTGCAAGGCTTTTGCCATCGGGCGAAAATGCCAGCGCTTTGATGAATGCGGTACCAGATTTAAGCGCTTGTTTTTCTTCACCTTCGGGCATGGAGAGAATTTGTACCTGCCCGCTATCTTGTCCAACTGCTAGCAATGAACCATCTTTGTTGAAATCGAGAGAAGATGCTTTTCTGTCTTTCGATTCGAGGGATTGTATTTTGGATTGCTTGATGGCATCCCAAAGAATTACCGCACCAGTTTTACTGATGCCTGCGAGGATGGTTCCATCGCTGTTAAAATCAACAGCGAGAAATCGCTGCCCTTCCTTGAAGTTAACTTTTTCCTGCCCTCCACATCCAAAGGCTAGGGAAAAAGATAGCATTACAGCAAAAACGAAAAATCTAGTTTGCATATATCGGCCCATGACTGCAAATATGATCAAATCATTTTGGATAAAAATTAATAACCGTTCGTGGTTTCTCCGCCTTGGCGGGTGCCAAGTTTCACCCAAGTTTGCCCATCGATGGAATCGGTGATAAATCTTACCGAGCCATCTCCGAACAGGAAATTGACGCCTCCTGAATGCTTGCTGGTGAAATCTTGAGCATTAAAAAAGCCATCTTGGGGTGAATTAGGTTTGTGCGGATCAGAGGGCTCGCCCGTATGCCCAAGAATATAAAGTGCGGGGCTTGGGCCAAGGAAATCTGAGAAGCAAGCACCGCCCGGAAGTGCGCCCACCCAGGTGCAAACACCACCAGGAAGCGAATCCACAGCCTGTTTGGCTGATTTTGAACTTCGTTCACCCACAAAAAGGGTGTTGCTTAAGCCATCCGTAACTTCAGCAATAGAAACTCCTCTACCACGAAGCAACATTCCCAAACCCAAAGCAGAATCAAAGTTTGTTAATTCAGCTTGGCCATTGATGCCTGCGTAAGAGCTTTTAGCGAGTTCGAATTTAATTAGTTTGAAATTTCCGTCCGGTCCCGACAAGAAAATGGTCGTTAAGTCAGTGGTGTCATCGGAAGGGTTAACCGTGCCCAAAATTCTAAAGGTGTTTAAGTCAGTGGCATCGGAAGTGCAAAAGAAACCTTTGATGAATGTTTTGCGAAAAGCAATAGCAGCAGCGGAGGTGTTATTCATTGCAATGGAGTTAATATTAATCGATTTATAAAGCGGTTCTTGTTCGAGGTAGGGAAGAATCAATGCGCCCCAGCCCCATCCTATATTAGGATCTGGATTTGTTGTAGCTGTAGCATTTACCGGGTTAGTGGTCATATTGTCGAGGTAACCTGCCGGAAATGTACTATAAGTGCTTTCGTAATTCATCATTGCGAGGCCAATTTGCTTCAGATTATTGGCGCATTGAAGCCTAGCAGCGACGCTCCGCACTTTCTGCACTGCAGGCAAAAGCAAGCCTATCAACATCCCAGTGATGGTAATCACCACCAAGAGTTCGATCAGAGTAAAGCCTTTTTGCCGGGATTTGCAGATCATTGATTACCAAAAATATTGATGTTGCAACAAAGCAAAACAAAGGAGAACCAGTAAACATCACTTATAAAGTTTAATAATCCCCAGCGACTTCTCCGCCTTGGCGTGTGCCAAGTTTTACCCAAGTTTGCTCATTGATCGAATCGGTGATAAATTTTACCGAGCCATCTCCGAATAGGAAATTGACGCCTCCTGAATGCTTGCTAGTGAAGCTTTCTGCATGAAAAGAACCATCAGGCTCGGGCGTATTGGGTTTGGCTGGACTGCTAGGGTCACCTGTCCATCCAAGAATATAAAGAGCAGGGGTTTCGCCATCGAGATCACCACCTGGAAGCGCTCCCACCCAAGTGCAAACACCAGGAAGTGAACCCACAGCTTGTTTAGCAGATTTTGAACTTCGTTCACCCACAAAAAGGGTGTTGCTTAGGCCATCGGTAACTTCAGCAATAGAAACGCCTCTACCACGAAGAAACATTCCCAAGCCCAAAGCAGAATCAAAGTCTGCTAATTCTGCTTGCCCATTGATGCCTGCGTAAGAGCTTTTAGCTAGTTCGAAATTGCCGCCGGCGCCCGAAATGGTAAAGGTGTTTGAGCCAGTGTCATCAGATGGGCAAAGAAATCCCTTAATTACAGTCTTACGAAAAGCGATACCAGCAGCAGAGGTGTTGTTCATTGCAATCGAGTTGATATTGATTGATTTATAAAGGGATTCTTGCTCAAGGTAGGGAAGAATCAGTGCGCCCCAGCCCCAGCCTAATATAGGATCTGGATTTGTTGTAGCTGTAGCATTTACCGGGTTAGTGGTCATATTGTCGAGGTAACCTGCGGGAAATGTACGATAGGTGCTTTCGTAATTCATCATTGCGAGGCCAATTTGCTTCAGATTATTGGTACATTGAAGCCTAGCAGCGGCATCACGCACTTTTTGTACCGCAGGCAAAAGCAAGCCGATCAGTACTGCTATGATGGCAATTACCACCAAGAGTTCGATCAGGGTAAAGCCTTTTTTCAGGGATTTGTGGGTCATTGTTCACCAAATAATTGATGTTGCAACAAAGTAAAACAAACTCATAATTCAAATTGTATAACAGAATATTACCGTGTCAACATGGTTATACTTTATTTGTTCGTTTTTTAGGAATGCTAGGTTTGCTTATTGGTGTTTGCCTCAAGGTTTAGCTTTCTAAACCGGATGGCTTTCCTGTTCGCCGTTGACACGAACTTTCAAAAACGAATATAAATTTATATCTTCAAAAAATTCGAAGGGAGATTTTGCGTTCTCCCCGCCCTTTATTTTGAGATGCATGGATGCGATTTTACTTGTTGGGATAAAGGATGTGTCCCTTGGTATGCGGCATTGCGAGTTCCGTTCCGATAAACGATCCCCGGCAAAACCTTGATTGGTCTGTCTGGCATAGTGATATTGCGTCTGGTAAATCGAGTTCAATCAATTCTCATGTGCTAAGAATGGTTCTTTGGTTGGCGAGCCTTCCTTACGGGGCAAGTGTATGGTTACGCAACATATTCTTTACAATTAAAATATTCAGGATAAAAAAAGTAGCAGTACCTGTGGTTTGCATAGGCAACCTGACTGCTGGGGGCACAGGAAAAACCCCATGTGTTGAATGGCTGTGCAGGGTTCTTTGCTCGTTGGAATTGCGCGTTGCGATTTTAAGCCGTGGCTATGGTGGTGCGGGTGGCGCCAATGATGAAGCCATGGTGCTTGAAGATCGATTGCCCGATGTGCCACACCTTCAGGGGCCTGATAGATATCTGATAGCTCAATCAGCGATCGAAGAGTTGGAAAGCGAAGTGCTGGTATTGGATGATGGTTTTCAGCATCGCCAGTTTGCAAGGGATTTGGATATTGTGTTGGTGGATGCGACGAACCCTTGGGGTCATGGCTACTTGTTGCCTCGTGGTACCTTGCGAGAGCCTAGGTCGGGATTAAAAAGAGCAGGGGCAGTGGTGATAACCCGTGCCGATCAGGTGGCGGAAGAAAAGCTTATAAACCTTCGAAATGAGATTACCAAAATAGCTCCGGGTTTGGTGCTGTGCGAAGCAATTCATCAGCCTGCGGAGATGATTTGTTGGGAAAGAGAATCGATGGAGTTGGAAGAGATCAAGGGTAGGAAAGTGCTTGCGTTTTGCGGCATAGGAAACCCAGCATCATTTATCAAAACATTGGAAAACCTAGGCGCAAGTGTAGTGGGGAGCAGGGTTTTTCCGGATCATCATGCGTATGCAAGAAGTGATATTGCGGATTTGATTGAGTGGGCTTCCCAGCTTGCAGATGGGGATACACTTTTGGTTACAACCCACAAGGATTTGGTGAAAATTCGAACCTCGTCCTTGGGTGGGAATCTACTTTATGCGCTTCGAGTTGAAATGCGATTTTTGTCTGGTGTGGAACAGCTTCAAGCATTAGTGCGATCCAAAACGCTTTTAGTTTAGTCCGAGAGCTTTTTATATGGAGGATTTTATAGTGACTTATACCGGAATCAAAAATATGAACAAACCTTTCGATCTTCAGGGTTTGAAAACCTACGACTTGGCATCTAGACCTTCCAAGGTGTTTAAGGAAGATTTGGGCAAGCCATTGAATGAGCACGCTTCGGTTGCAGATTTGATCGATTCGCTACCCAATCAACTTGCTGGTAAAAGCCTTCGCAGGGTGAGGGATCATCTGGTAAGGGCCGGATCCAATGGCAATACCGTTGTTGCAGCCATAGGTGGGCATGTGATTAAAACAGGCTGTGCTCCCTATTTAATTGATTTGATTCAAAAGGGGATTATCAAGGCGATTGCAATGAATGGGTCTGCTGCGATCCATGATGTGGAATTGGCCTTGGAAGGAAAAACGAGCGAAGATGTTGGCACGATGTTGAATGATGGGAAGTTTGGAATGGCGCGCGAAACCGCAGATTTTTTCGCACTTGCAACCCGCAGGGGGGCAGATGAAGGCATTGGCCTTGGCGCTGCTGTTGGGGCATTGCTTGAAGAAAAAGTTTGTAAGGCTCCTGAAGTCAGCCTTTTGCTTGCTGCCCGCAAAGCTAATATTCCTTGCACCGTTCATGTCGCTGTGGGCACCGATATTGTGCATATGCATCCCCATGTAAGTGGTGCTGCTATTGGTGAATCAAGTCACTTGGATTTTCGCATTCTATGCTCTGTGGTAAGCACCATGGCTAATGGTGTTTGGTTGAATCTTGGTAGTGCGGTGATCATGCCTGAAGTTCTTTTAAAGGCGGTCAGCGTTGTCAGGAATTTCAACTACGATTTGGATGGGCTTGTTTGTGTGAATATGGACAAGGAATCGCGTTACCGTAGCACGGTGAATGTGCTCAACCGGCCTTCTTCCGAAGGCATTGAAATTACCGGGCATCATGAAATCATGTTGCCATTGTTGCATGCATCGGTGGCAGCGGCATGGGCTGCAAGGCCGAAGTTTAATGAATCCAAAGCGGCCTAATTATTAGGGGAAGTCATGTTGAACGAAATGAAGCCCAGACTGGTTACGCCTGAAGTTTTAATGCAGCAGGGAACCGAGCTAGTTGATCTTGTGCACAAGCTTGGGCAACCAAGGATTCTTGTGCTGGGCGATCTGATGTTGGATCGATATGTTTGGGGCGATGCAGAGCGCATCAGCCAGGAAGCGCCTGTGATTTTGCTTCGGGCAGAGCGCAGAGAAGAGCGCCTAGGCGGGGCTAGCAGTGTTGCAACCATGCTTAAAGCGATTGGTGCAAGTGTGCAAATTGCTGGTGTTGTTGGAAAAGATGCGAATGGCGAGCAATTGCGCAGCATGTTGATAGAGCAGGGGATTGATCCTGAAACGGTGTTGGTGGATTCCGAACGTCCCACTACGGTTAAAGAGCGCTACATAGGCAAGGCCCAGCATAGGCATCCACAACAGATCATTCGAGTTGATTACGAGGTGCGTGATCATCTTTCCAAGCATTTAGAAACCCGGCTTGCAGAATTGATCAAACGCAACATCAATGATTTTGATCTCGTTCTGGTTAGTGATTACGACAAGGGTGTCTGTACACCAGGCTTGCTTGCAAGTGTGATTTCCGATTGCAAAGCCCTAGGCAAGAAAGTAGTTGTTGACCCTATTAGGGGTAGCGATTATCGCAAATATCATGGCGTATCGACCATGACTCCCAACAGGCTTGAAGCTGGACTCGCTACAGGCAGGGTGATTGAAACCAATGAAGATGGCTTGGCTGCTGCTGCATTATTGCGCGAGCGATTAGATATGGAGGCCGCCATTATTACCCTTGATAAAGAGGGGATGGCTCTTTCGCACCAAGATGGGCGCTCTGATATTTTTCCTACGAGAATTCGGCAGGTGTACGATATCACTGGCGCAGGCGACATGGTGCTTGCAGTGTTGGGCATGGCACTTGCTGCGGGTGCTGATTACCCCGAAGCCATCAAACTTGCAAATATTGCAGGTGGATTGGAAGTAGAAAAGATTGGCGTGGTTCCTGTTACTAAAGCCGAAATGATTGAAGATATCTGCAAATCTTCCCTTGCTACCAAGGGCGATAACCTTTCTGGTATCGAAAAAATGATGGGTCGCGATTCGCTTCTTCGTGAACTTGAACAGCACCGTAAGCTAGGCAGAAAAGTTGTATTCACCAATGGATGCTTTGATGTACTTCATGCGGGCCATGTTCAGTATTTGCGCGAAGCCAGAGCGCAGGGCGATATTCTTATCGTTGGTTTGAATAGCGATTCAAGCGTGCAAATGTTGAAAGGCCCAACTAGGCCCGTCAATAAGATTGATGCCCGCTCCGTAGTTATTGCTGGCCTCGAATGTGTTAGTTATCTCGCTATTTTTGAAGAAAAAACACCCATCGATTTAATTCGCTTCCTTAAGCCTGATGTTTTGGTCAAGGGCGCTGATTATCAGAAGGATGAGGTGGTAGGCGGGCAATTTGTTGAAAGCTATGGAGGCAGGGTTCACCTTGCTTCGCTTCGTAAAGGTTTTTCCACTACCGTTATTTTAGAGCGCCTTGGAGCTGCTTAATTTTCTACAAGGACATTTGATTCTATGAATGTTGCGATTTTTCTTCCAGGATGGATTGGTGATGCGGTGATGGCTACTCCTGCCATCAGGGCGCTCAAACTCCATTTCCCCTCGGGAAAATTCGTCTGCGTTTCCAAGTCTTATGTTGCTCCAATTCTTGCAGGCAATCCTTGGTTTGATTCCATGATTCTTACTGGTGGGAAAAAAGATCTATCCTTGTTAGAAGCTGCATCCCAACTCAAAAAAGAAAAAATCGATGTCGCTGTTTTGTTTCCCAATTCTTTCAGGGCAGGCCTGCTTGCGTGGATGGGAGGATGCAAACGATCCATTGGATTCAACCGCTATTTCAGAAAATGGCTACTCTCCGATGCGCTTGAATCTCCACAAGATGCAAAAGGCGAGTTCATTCCTTCCCCCGCAATTGATTCTTATAACCAGTTAGCCATGGTTGCAGGGGCCCCGAATCCTGGGTATGAAATGCAGCTTTTTACTTCCACGGTAGAAGAAGAAATGGCTGAACAAGTTTGGCGGTTTGCAGCTTTCAAAGATAAGCCGGAAGTTATCTGCTTGAATCCGGGTGCTGCTTTTGGTGCTTCCAAGCTTTGGCCTGCGGAGCATTTTGCTTCTCTTGCACGCGAACTTATTAGGCTTAGAGGGGCTGGCATTCTTGTCATGTGTGGGCCCAAAGAAAGCGAACTCGCACTTCGAATTACTTCACTTATTGGCCATCCTTCAGCACGATGCCTTGCAGAACCTGGCATGCCCGATCTTTCGCTTGGCTTAAGCAAGGCTTGCATTAAGAAATGTCAATTGCTGGTAACAACGGATAGTGGGCCGAGGCATTTTGCGGCGGCGTTTAACAAGCCAGTGGTTTCATTATTTGGCCCTACGCACATAGAGTGGACTGATACTTATCATAAGAAGGAAATCAACCTGCAGAAGAAGTTGCCTTGCGGGCCCTGTCAGAAACGGGCTTGCCCGTTGGAGCATCAGTGTATGAAGGAATTGATGCCTTTGGATGTGTTGAGTGCGGGGGTTAGTTTGTTGGATCAGCAGTTAGAAACTGCAAGGTTTTTAAGGTCGGTGGGATAATACTTGGAGTGAGTGTTTTGATTTCAAGGATGTTAAGAATAATGGGTGTGATTTTCTTGCCAGTGGCTGGCTTGCTGGGGAAGATTTCAAACATGTTTTCGTCTTCAAAGAATGGTTTTCTGGTGATTCGTCCCAGCAAACGAGCCATGCTATTTTCCCAAGGTATTGAAAAGGCGGACGATGTTTTCAACTTGGAAGGAATCAGGGTTACAGGGCATGGTTGGAAAACAGGCAGGCATGTATCAAGCGTAACTTTGGGGAATGGTAAAAACGAAGCTCGTGCCTTTTTGAAAAAAGAACACAATCGGGGCTGGGTAAAAACAATCTTGGCGCATTCAGCCGGAGTATTACACGAAGCCCGCATTCTTAAAGCACTCGAACACGAGGGGATTCCAGCCCCTTTGTGGGTTGCAGTAGGCAAAACCTGCCTGGGCCATTCTTTCCTCTTAGTAGAAGAAATTCCTGACACTGTAAATCTCAAAACTTATTTTGCAGAGCAGCGAAGTCGAAACCAGCGTAAAGAAGTATTGCGCAGGCTTGCATGGGTTCTGGCCCGGATGCACACCCTTGGTTTTTCACATGTTGATTTGTACTCGAAGCATGTTTTGGTTAACCCGGAAACCCGGATGGTTTATCTGCTCGATTGGCAAAGATCTTTCAGAATGCGGGATCTACCTTGGAATATAAGGTCGGGTAATCTTGCAAGACTTCACGCCACCTTGGATGAAAGTATTCTACGGCCCAGAGAAAAACTTGCGTTCCTAACTTCCTACCTTGAAGCTACCGCTCATTTTTCACAAGGGAATTCCAACCTCCCGCTATTTCATCTGCTTGCACTTGATATCGATCGCGAAGCCATCAGGCTTTTAAGCTACAGGCATGTTCGCGAAAAGCGTAACACTCAGGTTGCATTACAGCCACAAAATTGGATTTTTCTCGAAAAGCAAAATCTCTTTGTTACTTCCATTTGCTCTGAAGATGAAAAATTACACCTTGATCAATTACTATTAGATGCAAAAAAGCTTCATGTAAATGGAAAGGTCGTCCTTCGAAAAACAATGCCGTGCGGTGATTCTGAACTTCGTTTGCAGTATCGCAATATTTCGTGGTTTGAATCACTCTTTTTTTCTTACTTTAAATCCCGTAAAGCCAAGGCCCCTGAGTATTCCCACGCTGCAATTCTTTACAAGATTCAACGCCATGGCGTGTGTACTGGGAAAATCCTTGCTCTTGGTATTCGCAAGAAGAATTTCTTCTCACAAGAATCGTTTTTACTTACGCGAGAGCCTGCAAAGACTTTGCCCCTTTATGAATGGTTTCAACAGGGAACAAGCGCCGAGATTTTGAGTAGGCAACAGATGGTTTTTGAAGCAATGGGTAGGATGCTTGCCAAGGTTCATTCCTCTGGTTGTTATCTTAAGGGAAAGAAGACCTTATTTTTAAGGGTTGCCGAAGCTTCCAATCCGCAGGTTTATCTTGATGCTGCAAATTGCCTCGAGGAAGTTCCGGTTGCAAATCCCAAATGGGCCAGCATCGATATGGCGAAAATGAAACAAGTGCTTCGGTCATTGGGCGCACAACAGCAAGGCATCGTCTGCTTTCGCAAAGCCTATTCTGATGAGATCGGGCATGATCATCAGATGAAAAATTCTACATCCCAAATTGGAACTGGAGTTCTTGCTATGGATGTAAATTCGGGCGGTACAAAGCTTGCCACCATCCGCAAAACTGATTTACAAATAAATGAAATGAACATGAATGAAATGCAAAATGGCGTGGCAATTCAAGTTCAAAAAGATGGCAGCTATGTGAAGTTTTATTCCAGCCCTGAATGGATTGCCCATTATGGTGAAGATTGGACAACCCGTGTGATGGATATTGGGGTCACGGATAGGTTTCATTCGAAGCAGGGTCGTTCGGTGGGCAGGATTATTCTGCCTGGCAAGGATGGTAAACCCGAGCTTTGTTTTTATTTGAAAAGGCATTACAAGCTTTCGTTTTGGGAAGGATTGATGGGTTGGTTGTTTCCTAAAAAAGCATGGTCCCCTGCGCTGCAAGAATTTCACCATCTTGCAACCGCCAGACAATTGGGGCTACAAGTGCCTGAAACCGTTGCAGCAGTGGAATTCATAGGGCCGGGCGCTAGGCTTCGAAGTGCACTCGCAGTTCGTGAATTGGATAATATGATTCCGCTTCATGAAGCGATTCCTTTAGCATCGGTTAGGCAGACACCCCAGGCGTTTCGCAGGTGGAAAAAATCACTTGTTAGCGAAATGGCACGCATGTCAAGAATCTTGCATGATCGCAATTGGTTTCATAAGGATCTTTATTTGTGCCATTTTTATATCGATAAGAATGACACATTCCGAACACCCCCCAATTGGAGAGACAAGGTTGTGCTGATTGATCTGCACAGATTGGGGAGCCATACTTGGACTTCACAGGTTTGGAAAATCAAGGATCTTGCCCAGCTTATTTATTCCTCTGAAATCGAAGGTGTTGATGATCGGGATAGGCTGGAGTTTTGGCGCTGCTATAGGGATTTAGGCCCAAGATCCGCATTGGATCGGATTTTGCTTTACGTCATTAGAATCAAATGGGGTCGTTACAGACGCCATAACTTAAAAAAGAAAGCTGCTTAGTTCTTTACAAATGTTGGTTAAGTTTATTGCCCCTGTTGGTCGAGATTAAATGAGTGTATCGATTGTTTCGGTATGGTAATCAGAAAGGCAGTGGTTTAGGTAAGATGGATATAGCATTTTGCTATGAAAGTGTTCTTCCCAAGCGCGGTGGTTGTGAAACCTACATCGCATCTCTTGTTCGTAGGCTTGCTCTTGATGGGCATCAAATCCATCTTTATGCCAGTCGTTGGGATGCTTCTGCGTTGCCTACTTCCGTGATTTTTCATCAGGTTGATCTTCCATGGTCTCCAAGGTTCATGCGCCCTTGGTCGTTTGGTTCTGCTTGCTTAAAAGCTCTTAAGGGCCAGGATCATGATGTCAGCGTTGGGTTTGATAAAACCTGGGGCCTCGATGTGCTATACCCCCAAGGTGGTTTGTTTGCAGCTACTGCAGAGCATAACCTTTTAAAATATAAGAACCCTACGATTCGCAAGGTTGTTAAATTCTTCAAAACATTCGATCTTTCCCATCAATCTTTTTTGATGCTTGAACGATTGCAATACCTTGGAATGAAAAAATCGATCGTTATTGGCATTAGTGAAATGGTGCGTGATCACTTCCAAAAATATTATCAGATCTCTGCCAATGATCTTCGTCTTGTTCGTATTGCGATGGATCCCAACCGCTTTCAGGAAACCGACAGGCTCAAGCGCAGAATCGAATGGCGTCAGCAGTGGAATATTGATCCATCTGATTGCTTGGCATTGTTTGTTGGGATGAATTATCGGCTCAAAGGTTTGGAACCATTGCTGCATGCGATGAAGCTTTTGCCTGCAAAGAGCCCGATTAAACTTATGATTGTGGGTAACAAGCATACAGGCGGTTTTGAAAAGCTTGCTGATAGGCTTGGCGTTGCAGACAAAGTTCGTTTTGTTGGTTTTTGTGATGACATGCGCAATTGTTACTTCGCATCCGACTTCCTCGTTCATCCAACCTTTTATGATCCTTGCTCTAATGTGGTTCCCGAAGCCATGGGTTGCGGCTTGCCCGTAATCACAACCCGATACAACGGTGCATCAGAATTCATCACACAAAACAAAGAAGGCATCGTGGTGGATGATCCCCATGATTACGAAAAACTTGCCTGGAGTATGACGCAATATATTGATAGCCAGACCAGAATTGCAGCAGGCCAGGCAGCTAGGAAGACCGCAGGACAGTGGACTTTCGAGCATCATTACAAACAGATGCTAGCGGTGTTTCTTGAAGTTGCTTCCAGAAAATCCAATGAACGAGATTCTCAATCTTCTTCAACTGCAAGCACCTGAATGCAATCGCATTGATTGGTAAGGCCCGCCCACAAACTTATTAAGCTGCTGCTTAATTTTCGACTTCCCAGCCAGCGCTTAAATCCAAAGCCCTTTGCTTTTAAAGCGTTTGATGCTGACTCTCGAAGCCAGCTAGAATGCCTGATCTGACGCATTTCCAGCACTTTCAACCCTGCTTTACTCAGCATACTTTTCAAACTCGTTGGGTTGAAAAAAAGCAAATGCCTCGGGAAATCAATGCCCAGCCAATCTTCCTGATACCATCGAAATGGCAGACTCTCGATGTTTGGTACAGAGATAGACATTTTGCCTTTTGTAGCTAAATGTTTCCTTGCATTCATCAAGGTTTCAATCGGGTTGTGGAGATGTTCCAAAACCTGTCTTAGGGTGATGCAATCGAATTTCAGTGAGGCAACTTCAGGATGATCGAAATCTCCCCTCAAGGCTTTTATTCCTGCTGCATTCGCAACTGCTATGGCATTTGCTGAAGAATCCAGCCCTGTTACTTCCCACCCCAACGCCTTCATTTTTAGAAGGAAGGCGCCATTGCCACAACCGTAGTCGAGTAACTTTGCATGAATCCGAGGAGGAGGCGAAGAGAATTCCTTGCTGCCTTTTTTGTGGTGTTTGATTTTATTGGCTTGATGCGGGGCATAATCATCGGAGTAAAATTGTCCGATGATGTTGCGGTTAGGCCTTGGAGAAAGAAAGACGAGTTGGCAATCCGGGCAGCGGATTAATTGAGAGTGGCTTTGCTCGAATCCTGCAATGGGTTTGAGGTTTAGAAAAACAAAACCCCGGTTGCATTGGCAACCAGGGCAATCTGTTTTCTCCCAGTCAGCAGTAAGATCGAGGCTCATTTACCTTCGGTATACCTGCTTAAGTATTCACCGGTGCGCGTATCAATTGCGATAAATTCGCCTATGCCGATGAAAGGTGGAACGGTAATTTTAAGGCCGGTTTCGAGGATTGCTGGCTTGAATTGAGCTGCAGCCGTTGCGCCTTTTAATGCAGGGTCAGTTTCGACCACTTTAAGGTGCACGGTTGGAGGTAATTCCAGCGAAATGGGCTTTGCTTCGAAGAAAGTCACATGCACGATGTCGTTTTCTTTGAGATAAAAAATCTGGTCGCCTACCCAGTCTTTATGCAGCGGGGTTTGTTCGAATGATTCTTGATCCATGAAGATAAAATCATCGCCATCGCGGTACAGATACTGTGCTTCCCTTTTATCGAGGTATGCTTGTTCTACTTTGTCTTGGGGGCGAACCCGACTTTGCAAAGTATTGCCATTGCTGATGTTCTTAAGCTTCAAGCTAAGAATAGAGCGCAAGTTACCGGGGGTATTAAGATCGCGATCAATCACTTGGAAGAGTTGACCACCTTCGCCCACGATAACCATACCTTTTCGAACCTGACTATAATCAATTGATGACACATGAACCTCCAGACAAATAAAACATAAAAAACGCTGGGATATATATTACAGTCAACTTACCATCAAATCAGGGTAACGTGAAGGGGTATAAGAAGATAATCATGTTTAAAATCTATTTTTGTGCCTGCATGTCCGACATGGAAAAATCTATTTTTTGAGCACTTGTGTTGGAATCAGGCATGATGAATGCGGAGAATTTTTTCGTTGTGGGTGGTGCAAACTCTAAGCGGGTGATCTCCCAGGTCTCTGCGTCGATCTCTTTTTCGGAAACCTGCCAATTTGGAATCCAGACTTTAAAATCATGCTTCCCCTTCGGGAGATTTGCAATTTCAAAGGCTCCGTCTTTGTCGCATCGGGTTGCGTAAGGGTGAGTTAATACTAAAAGATGGGACCTCATCCAGAATTGGCCGGTGCCAGTGGTTAAAGTTGTGACACCTGGCTTTGTAAACACCCTATGAACCGGTTTGTTTTTGTTAGACAAAGGAATGCTGAAAAAGGCATCACCCCGGGCTCTGATCGAATAGAAAAAATCTTGCTTGTTTACAAAATTAACTCCGTCTCCAAGCATCACGAAACCAACGGGAGATGAGATGCCATCTTGGTTGACTTGCATTTTGAAATGGTTGGTTTCCACCTCTACTGGTGCGAAACTGACCTTATTAAGGTCGTTTGTTTCTGGAACATCCAAAAAGACGACAGCGTGTTCAATACCTTTGTTACTAGGGTTTATTTTGGGCGCATTTGGATTGGCCCATGCAAGCCTAGGTTTGCTGGCATGTTCGCTTAAAGGGCTGATTGGGCCGTTAAAGCCCTCGATAATCGGGGTTGGCCCAGACCAAAAAACCTGCCCTTTGATGCTTCCTTTGTTTAGTTCTTCTTTGGGCTTCAAGGAAGTAGAAAATATGGTAGTTTGAGTGGTACTAGTTGTCTTGCTTTTTTCGCTGCAAGCCATGCCAGAAGTTATGCCTGCAATAAATAGGCACAATAGTGAGGCTTTGTTAAGCGATCTAAAGGCACAATTGTTTTGCGCATTTGCTAGTTCGCTTTTTTCTTTGGAGTATGCCATGCCTGCCACCATTGCCAAGGGGTATCGGGTTCATTTTGTATCAGAATCGCCTACAGTGCCTTGTTCCTGTGGAGAAAGCACTCGGGTTTTAACTCGCCCCGATGGTTTAGCTTGTAACTTTCATGTCACTTTTATCCAAGATTCGATCAAGCATTACCATAAGGAATGTACAGAGGTTTACTATATTTTAGAGGGTAAAGGCAAGATGGAATTGAACGATGACACCATCGATGTAGGGCCCGGAATGGTAATTTACATCGAACCGAACACAAAACATAGGCTTTGGAGCTTAGAGGGTGTGCGCACTATCGTTCTTGGCATACCAGCATGGAACCCCGAGGATGAGTTTTACGATTGTTAATTCCCCTCGTTTTGGCCCCAGCGCTTTTGTAGGTTGTGATCAACGCCTATTTGATCGCAAACTCGAGCTACAATAAAATCTACGATATCATCCACCGAAGTGGGCTTATGATAATAACCAGGCATAGCGGGCAAAATAACAGCTCCCGCTTCTGTGCAGGTGATCATGTTGCGCAGGTGTACTAAATGCAAGGGAGTTTCCCGCGGTACAATCACCAATTTTCTGCGTTCTTTCAAATGAACATTTGCAGCTCGGGTGATTAAATTGTCAGAAATTCCTGATGCTATTGCACCCATCGTTCCCATGCTACAAGGGCAAATTACCATTCCCCCTGTTAAAAAAGATCCGCTGGCGATGCCCGATCCGAAATCACGGTAGTTGTGATAAGTAAACCTGCTTGAGAGAAGTGGCGTCCAAAATTGACCGAAAAACTTTGAGGGATTAAACTTGTCTGGGTCGATTTTTCTGCCACATTCTGTTGCTATCACTTCTACCGCGGATGGACTTAGGGTAAAGTGTATGTGCTTTCCGGCTTGAAGGAGTACTTCAAGCAGCCGAATTCCATAGGGGGCACCGCTGGCGCCTGTCATTGCGATTACGATATCTTCGATTGCCATGATTTAGTACCTTGGAAATTCAGGAATAATTAGAACCAATAGAAATTAGAATCCTCACCATTATGATAGATCCCAATAAAGTCCTTATTACCATAGAAAAAGCAATTCTTGCATTTAAAAATACTCCGGGCAGGTCTGGCAGGGTGCTTCGTCTTGCTAGCGCTTCGGAAGTTATTGTAGTGGGGGATTTGCATGGCAGGGTGGATCACCTCAAAAAAGCCTTTACTTTAGCAGATTTAAAAGCCAATCCCAAGCGAACGCTTATCGTTCAGGAATTAATCCACGGGACGACAACCCATGCGGATGGGTCGGATAATTCCCATTTGGTTTTAGACATGGTTGCATCATTAAAGTGTCAGTTTCCCAATCAGATTCATTATTTATTGGGAAATCATGAGCTATCCCAAGTAACAAACAGGCAGATTTCCAAGAATAATATCGATTTGAATCAGTTGTTTGATCATGGCGTTGCGTTTGCGTACCCTTCAGCGGTTGCTCAAATAGTGGCAGCATACAAGAACTTGATAAGTGTGATACCAGCGATGATTTTGCTGCCCAACCAGGTTTGCATCAGCCATAGTTTGCCCGATAAGACGAAGTTAGAAAGTTTCGATCCGAAAAAACTAGAGGTAGTTCCCGAGCAGGAGTCAGACCTTTTCCCTAATGGTAATGTGCATTCATTGGTTTGGGGCAGGGATACCAGCCTTGAAAATGCGCAAAACTTCCTTGATAAGGTTCATTGTAAATGGCTGGTGACAGGACATATTCCTTGTAACCATGGATTTGATTACACTAATTCCAAGCAGATTATTTTGGATGCGCATTTTGATAATGCTGCGGGTTATTGCAGGCTTCCAGCGGATCAAGAAATAACTGGCGAAGTGTTTTTAAAGAGTGGCGGACTTTTGTAGAAGTAGAAATCAGTTGGGATTTTAAGATGTCTAGCACCCCCCCCAAAAAAATGCCTGCAACCCCCAGAGAAGCCCTTGGCCCAACCATTTGGGAAACAGTAATTGCAGCAGATAAAGAATTCACGATCGGCCGGCCTTCCGAAACCGATAAAATGCTTACCCATCCTGATGTACTTAACGATATTACTTATAACGAAAACATGCCTTATTGGGCTGAAATCTGGCCTTCCGCCCGGATGCTTGCCAAGTTTTTGATGAAAGAACAATTTACACCCAATCAGAAAACCTTGGAAATAGGGTGTGGCTTGGGGCTTGTTGGTGTGGTCGGGCTTCACAAAGGCTTGAATGTTACTTTTTCAGATTATGATGCCACCGCATTGGAGTTCGCTGCTGAAAATGCCCGTGCCAATGGGTATGAAAATTTCGCCACCATGCAGATCGATTGGCGTAATGTGCCCGATGATTTAAGCTTCCCACTAATTCTCGCATCAGATTTGGTTTACGAGCCTGGTAATGTAGACCCGTTGTTAAAAATGATTGCCAAGGTTTTAGCGCCTGATGGTTTGTGCTTGATGACCGATCAAGATCGGATTCCAGCGCAATTGCTTAGAGAAACGCTTGATAAATCGGGGTTTGTTTACACCACTCAGGTTTTAAAGGCTGGATTGCCTGGGGGCATTAGGCACAAAGGGACACTTTACACCATTCGAAAAGGGTGAAAGTGCTTCGCATTTTATATTTTTCACGCTAACATGATGATTGAGTATGTGTTTCTTTGGAGATGTCTATGAAAAAGATGATCCTGATGGCTGGTTTCCTGCTTGCAGTTGCGTACACATCTGCTGCAGAGGTATCTGTAAAAACAGTGAAATACTCCGACTTAACCTCGCTGGTTCGAAACAATCAGGGGAAGGTTATTTTGGTTGATTTCTGGCGCCATGACTGAGTCCCTTGTAAAAAAGAATTTCCGCATCTGGTTCAGATGCATCAGAAATTCGCAAACCAAGGGTTCATGCTGGTAACAGTGCATTTAAACATGGCCATAGATAAGGATTTAGTGGGCGGGGTCGAGAAAACCACTCTGCCTTTTCTGCAAAAGATGAAAGCAGACTTTGTGAATTTGATTCTTGATGAACCACAATCGGTGTGGATGTCCAAGTTGGACGGTGGTTCTGTCCCAACGCTGTTTTTATTCAACAGACAGAATCGAATTGCCCAGAAGTTCGATGATGTTGAAGATCCCGAAAAATTGGAAAAACAAATACAAGAACTGTTGAGCAAACCTTGAGCGATAAACCTCCAATTCAATCTGGTCCCAAATCAGTCATCAAGGATGATGTTGCAACCGCAATGGGAAAAATTCCCAGTGGTCTGTTCATTCTTTCTCTCCTTGACGATGCAGGCGCAGATGATTTTATGCTGGCAAGTTGGGTGCAACAGTGCTCTTTTTCACCTCTGATGGTGAATATTGCGATTCGCTCTGAGCGCAGCATACTTTCGCAGTTGTTGCCGGGCAAAATCTTTAATCTTCATATCATTAAGGAAGGGCAAAACCAGATGGTTGGCAAGTTTGCCAAGCCTGTTTCTGGTGCTGATCAATTGAAAGATTTGAACCTACAAAGAGAGCCCCACTTACCCGTTGTTCTTCTTGATACCTGTGCGGTTTTACAATGCAAAGCTGCGGGTGTTCTTAATGCGGGTGATCATCAGTTGCTAGTTGCCGAAGTGGTTTCAGGCACAATGCTTGCCGGGGGCGACCCGATGGTTCATGTGCGCAAGAATGCCCGGAATTATTGATATTTCGGGTGTGGTATTCAAACCTTTAGTTTTTGGAATGATTGCATGAAAAGGCTTTTGGATAGTTTGAAAAAAATCGTTGGTGCTGATGCCATCATTACTGCTGCAAGCGAATTGATGGTTTACGAGTGTGATGGTTTTACGATAGATAAAAACCGGCCCGATGTCGTTGTTTTTCCAACCACCACCGAGCAAGTTTCGAAGATAGTCGAGGCCTGCAATTATTTTAAAGTCCCCTTTTTGCCAAGAGGGGCGGGTACGAGTCTTGCGGGAGGTTGCCTACCCGTGGGCGGTGGCGTTGTTATCTCGCTTGCCCGTATGAAAAAGATCTTTGATGTGGATTATAGAAACCGCTGCGCTTTGATTGAGGCGGGCGTTGTCAACCTTTGGCTTACCAATCATCTTAAACCACAAGGTTACCACTTTGCCCCAGATCCTTCCAGCCAAGGGGCTTGCACAATCGGGGGTAATGTCGCAACCAATTCGGGCGGCCCTCACACCCTAAAGTATGGCGTGACGGTTAATCACATCATGGGCGTGGAACTTGTATTGCCCGATGGCGAAATCATCCACACTGGCGGCCCGCTTGAAGATAATCCCGGCTATGATCTTACGGGCGTGATCGTTGGCTCTGAAGGGACTTTTGGCGTTGCAGTGAAATCATGGGTTAGGATCACTCGCAACCCCGATACTTATCGCACCTTGTTAGGTGTTTTCAATAGTGTTGATGATGCCACCAATACTATCAGTGAAATAATCGGTGCAGGCATTGTTCCTGCTGCACTTGAAATGCTCGATCAAATGATTCTTGGCGCACTTGAGGATGCCTTCCATTTTGGTTTTCCTCTTGATGCGGGCGCAATTCTCATCATGGAAGTCGATGGATTAGAAGCGGGGATTGATACTGAAGCAGAACGAATTACTCAGATTGCTATAAAGCATGGCGCACGTGAAGTTCGCAAAGCTGACACCGATGCCAAGCGTACCTTATTGTGGAAAGCCCGTAAGCAGGCGTTTGGCGCAGTAGGCAGGCTCGCATCCAGTTTTTGCACCCAGGATGGTGTTGTCCCTCGAAGCAAGTTGCCTCATATCCTACGGGAAATTCAGCGCATTGGCCTTAAGTATGATCTCAAAATTTGTAATGTGTTTCATGCAGGAGATGGCAATATTCATCCTATTCTACTTTTCGATGAACGGTTTCCTGATCAAGTAACACGGGTTCTTGCAGCCAGTGGCGAAATCCTTGACGAATGCATTAGGGTGGGCGGTAGTGTCACCGGAGAGCATGGCATCGGTGTTGAAAAAATCGATTTCATGTCTAAGCTTTTTACCCCTGATGATCTTGCAATGATGATCAGGCTACGGAACGCATTCAACCCAACGAATAATTGCAGCCCACACAAAATGTTGCCCACTGCGGGCGCCTGTATTGAAGCTTCCAAAGCCGGTAGAATGGCTGCAATGTAGTAACGGAGGATCTTTCCTTGTCTTTTTCTGATTCGTTAAATCCGCTCGATGGTTTTCAGCACAAGCATCCTTCCGATGTTCTTGAAGCTTGTGAGATCATCAAGCAGTCTGCTGCCAACTTGGATGCCATCGTTCCCTCTGGGTCTGGTTCCAAGATGAATATTGGTTATGCGCCTTCTCGTAAGGGCGTTGTGCTTGGTACAAAAAATCTTAACAAGGTGATTGATTATCCCGCCCGTGATATGACCGTTACCGTGCAGGCGGGTATCCTTATTAAAGATTTGAAGGAGATGCTTGGGAAAGAAAATCAAAGGCTCCCCATCGATGATCCTTATCCTGCGAATTCTTCGCTTGGTGGTTTACTTGCTACCAATACCTCTGGGCCCAGGCGATTTGGTTGGGGCACTTTGCGTGATTATGTGATTGGAATTTCCATCCTCAATGATGAAGGCGTGGAAACCAAAGCGGGTGGTCGGGTTGTTAAAAATGTTGCTGGCTACGATTTCTGTAAGCTTCACACAGGCGCTTTGGGAACTCTTGGAATTATTTCTCAGGTTACGCTTAAAGTAAGACCCAATCCCGAAGCTTCTGCTTTTCTTTTGCTTACATTAAATCTTGCCAATGTTGAATCTGTTTTAGATCGGATTCATAACACCAAGACTAGGCCCGTTGCAGTTGAGTTACTTAATAAAAACGCTTTGCAACATCCTCTTTTTAAGCATTTTGCTGTTACTTCTGACTACGGGATTTTTATTGGTTTTGAGCACAGTGCTGAGGCAGTGAAATGGCAAACCGAAACACTTGCAAACGAACTCGCTGATGTTCCAAACAGCAAGTTAGAGATCATCAATGCGCCTTCTGACTCTGCATTATGGCAGGCTCTAGGGGAGTTTCAAGCTGCCCGGATTTCTGGTTGCCCTCTGACTTTTAAAGCAAACATTCCTTCCGCCAAGGTTGCGTCTTGGTGTGCTTTGGCAACTGATACTATCCCTGGTGTTTCGCTTCAGGCACATGCAGGTTCGGGGATTGTTTTCGGACACATCCCAGAAGGCGTATCTAGGCAAGTGGCATTTACCTCTATCGATATGCTTTTACAAAAGGCTGTTCGTTATCAGGGGAATTTGGTGCTTCCTTACTGCCTGCCCGAGTGGAAAGCAGACTTCCCGGTTTGGGGTCAAACCCGGCCTGATGTTAAAGTCATGCGTAAAGTTAAAGAATCTCTAGATCCTAAAGCTTTATTTAACCCCGGACGATTTGTTGATCGTATTTAATTACGAGGCTTAAAATATAATCTTATGAATACACATACACATAGCGTTTCTAAACCAATTCCTAAAGATCCCCTCGCCCTTCATGTTCTCTCCGGAGAAAAGGGTTTTGGGACCAATATTGAGTATGAAACTTTCATGGACTGCGTGCATTGCGGTCTTTGTTTGGGTTCCTGCCCTACCTATGTCGAAACAGGCGATGAAAATGATAGCCCTCGTGGGCGTATCTATCTTTGGCGCGCGGTTACCGATGGCAGAACCGAACTCACTCCTGAAGTTCGAAAGCATATGGATCTTTGTCTGGAATGCATGGCTTGCGAAACTGCCTGCCCTTCGGGTGTCAAGTATGGCAAAATCATCTCCTCTTATAAACATGATATGACCCGGGTTCTTCCGCCTGCTCCCACCGTAAACGCCTTGCAGCGCTGGATGCTTTTCAACCTTACTCCCTACGCAAAGCGCATGAAGCTTGCGCTATTACCTGTTCGTATTCTGCAAAAATTGGGTCTGATGTGGTTGCTTAGATTAGCTGGAAACTTGTTGCCTAAGTCACTTCGATTGCTCAACGATATTGTTCCTGATATGGAACCTCATTATGGCGAATTCCCTGAGGTACTTCCTGCCAAGGGTGTTAAAAGAGCGCGTGTTGGCTTGATTTTAGGTTGTGCTGCAGATGCGTTTCTTCCCCAAGCTAACCTTGCAACTGCTAGGGTGCTTCAAGAAAATGGCTGCGAAGTTTGGATTCCAAAAACCCAAGGATGTTGCGCTGCACTGCATCATCATGCAGGCCTGGATAACGAAGCTAAGAAATTTGCTGCAGCAAACTGTGTTGCATTTGCTGATGGCTTGACCGATGGCCCAAATAAACTTGATGCAATCGTTAATAATGCTGGTGGTTGTGGCCCGGTACTTAAAGAGTATGGGCATCTATTGCATGGCACCCCATTCGAAAAACAAGGTGAAGCTTTTGGTTCGAAGGTGAAGGATATTCACGAGTTTCTAATGGAGCTTGGCCCTGTTGAACCCACCTATGAAGTGCCTTTAAAAGCGACTTATCATGATGCTTGCGGTTTAAGCCATGCTCAGAAAATTCGTAATCCCCCCAGGCAATTAATGGGCATGATCAAAGGCCTTAAACTTGTGCCCCTTCTCGAAAACGAACACTGCTGCGGCGCTGCAGGCAGTTACAACATTACCCAACCTGAGATGTCCAAAGCCTTGGGCGAACGCAAGGCAAAGAATATTCTTGCGACTGGGGCCCGTGCGATTTTCACTGCAAATGTTGGCTGCCTTTTGCAGGTTGATCGGTATCTTCGAGAAAACAAACCTTCGGTCTGGGTGGCCCACCCCATGGAAGTTCTCTGGGCTGCTTATAGCGGTCAATTTTCCTCAAGGCTTAAAGCTGCAATCAAACCGTACGAAAAGGATTAATCATGAGTTTCCACGGCATCATCCCTCCCCTAGCCACTCCATTTAAAGATAACGAAGATCTCGATATAGAACGCCTCAAGTGGTTTATTGAGCAGCAAATTGAGGCAGGGGTTCATGGCATATTTGTGCTTGGAACCAACAGCGAATTCTATGCTATGGATGAGGCTGAGAAACAACAGGTTATTGCTGTTGCTGTCGAGCAGGTGAGGAAAAGGGTTCCAGTTTTTGCAGGCACGGGCGCAGAAACCACCCGCGAAGCAGAACGACTTACCAAAATGGCGCAGAAGGAAGGGGTTGATGGTGTTTCAGTTATCACTCCTTACTTTATTCTGCCCAATCAAAACGAAATCCATGACCATTACAAACGCATTGCGGAATCCACTAATCTGCCCGTTTTGCTTTACAGTAACCCTGTCACCTGTGGTGGTTTAAAGATCGATCCCGATACTTGTGGCAGACTTGCCAAAATCAAAAACATCGTGGGAATCAAAGATTCTAGTGGCGATTTGCAAACCACGATTGAAATCCTCAGGGCTGTTCCCTCAGATTTTGTGGTACTGCAAGGGCGCGACACTTTGATTTTTTCTGCATTACAAATGGGTGCTCGTGGTGCTGTTCCTGCGACTTGCAACATTGCACCGAAGTTACTGGTCGAGATCTATGAGAAATTTAAAAATGGTGATATCGAAGGGTCTAAGGCTGCACAGGCAAGACTTCATCCTCTTCGAATGGCTTTGACTCTTGGCACTGCGCCTGGTGGCGTTAAATCCGCTCTTAGGGAACTTGGCCGTTCCATTGGGCCTTGCAGATCTCCTGTCGCTTTGGTTGGTCCAGATAAAATCCCTAAGCTTAAAGAGGCGCTTGCTTCTGCAGGTTTGCTATAAGCTTTATACGAAAGTTAAAAGCCGTTACTTAACCCAAAAACTGGGAGTAGTAAGCTGTTGTAAATCGTGGGTGAGCCAACTTTTTAGGAATGACAAGCTCATCAGGTTTCAGCCATTGTGTCTGGATGGGCGAGGGCTTTCCCCCCAAAGTTTTAATCGCTAGGGTGTTGTACTCTTTTGCAAACATCTGCCACTTAGGGTCAGTGGGATTTGAAAAAAGGGGGTCAAAAGAAAAAGAGACGCCTGGGCCGCCTGAATAGAGCCCATAAGGTTTCTTTTTCGATTCCGGACGATTTAAGAAGTACAACGCCCATGTATTTGGCACAAATGAATGCTTCTCTTCGAAGGCTTTTGTGAATGCATAAGATTGCGAAATAACCGCTTTAATTTTTGCCAGATCATGTTCGTAATACTGGAAATCCACGCGGCTTTCATTTGCACTTGGCCTCCAATACTCATTCACCATATCCGCTCTGGAGTAAGTTATTTCCTTGATCAGGGGTTGCAGATTGTTGATGTTGGGTCTTGGGGTCGCACCATGTTGAATATTAGATCGCTTTGCCAAACGTAATGCATTGAATTGGGGTTGCGAGGAAGCCGGAGTTATTGAACCTAGGCCTGCTTTAAATCGTTGATCGCAAATGGCATATAATTTGTCCAGAATTACGGATGCAAAAAACGCATCACAACCCTTGTGTAGGCGAATGAGTTCTTCAGAAAGGTCTTCGGGCGATTTTAATTGATGTAAGGAATATTTAGAGGTGCATAGCGTTGCTGGTCGAACTTCAATCTGGCATTCGAGGACAATTCCTAAAAGTCCGAATGAACATTTGAATTCATAGAAACTAGCCTCATCTACTGAATCAGAAATTGAGCATAGTTCGCCTTCAGCATTGACATAAGAAAGTGCAGTGACCCCTGCGGAAAAAAAACCTACTCCATCCAGCGAAGAATCTTTAGTGTCACCAACAGCAACCGATCCAACGGTGGCTTCGCCAATTTCAGCTTGAAAAGGAATTTCGAAACCTCGTGATTGCAGCCATAAATTAAGCTTTTTAAGTCTGCAACCTGCTTGAACGCGCACAATTTTCCGACCTTTTCCATCCGTTTCTAATCCGATGATTTCATCTAGCTTTGTGGTGCATAATAAAGTTCCACCATCGTTGACGATGGTTTGTGAAACAGAGAGCATGGCCCCGACTGGACTTACCGGGGTCGGAAATCGCTTGGTATCCTTGACAATCGC
>Ga0194045_1000054_pt1 | contig 31664 bp, 24 predicted proteins | sample JunL6211m_MetaG_FD_161686 | JGI IMG/M metagenome (GOLD analysis project Ga0194045, IMG submission 161686) | Anoxic zone freshwater microbial communities from boreal shield lake in IISD Experimental Lakes Area, Ontario, Canada - Jun2016-L626-11m | ecosystem: Environmental > Aquatic > Freshwater >...
GGTGAAAGACGGTGGAAAACTCAAAGCCTTGGCGGTGAGTAGTAAAACCAGGGTGCCGCAGTTTCCTAATTTACCAACCATTGCAGAAACATTGCCTGGTTATGAAGCCAGTTCTTGGATCGGCCTTGTTGCCCCAGCTGGTCTACCAAAAGATGTGCAAACTAAAGTATTGAATGCAATGAGAAGCACTTTAGAGTCTCCAGAGATTAAAAATCGACTCACCACAGATGGCTTCCAGGTAATCGCCAGCTCTCCAGCTGCATTTTTAGCTAAGGTTAAGGGAGAGTCTGATTCCTTAGGTAAGTTAATTATGAGTAAGCAAATCAAGGTCGAATGACATGGCCTTCCCAGAATTACCGGAATGGGTAAAGACCATTCCTGATGCCCTACGATTTCACGCCCAACAAACCCCTGATAAGCCTGCCATTATTTGGTATGGCCATGAAATTACTTATGCTGAATTGGATTTTTTAAGTGATCAATGCGCCAAGCTTTTAAAGAAGCATGGAGTGCAAAAAGGAGAGCCGGTCGCACTCTTTATGCAAAATTGTCCACAATATGCCATTGCTCATCTGGCGATTCAAAAAGCCGGCGCCATTGCAAGTCCTTGCAGTCCTTTATTCAAACCGCTTGAGTTAGCTTATCAACTGAGTGATTTAGGCGCTCGTATAGTTATTGCAGCCGATAATCTGTACCCCATGTTGAAAGAGGTATTACCACAAACTCTGGTGGAAAAAATCTTCTTAATTAATTATGGGGATTTCATTCCTAAGCAGCCTTCGTATCTGGTTCCTAAGGATTCAAGATTTTCTCGAGATATGCCAGCGGAGTGTATTGATTTACTCGCTGCGATTGAATTACCTCTAAGCGAATCACTTACTACCCCTCTTGACCCGAGTGATTTGGGTTTACTGGTATATACCTCTGGGACAACTGGTAGACCTAAGGGTGCAATGTTGACTTTGGGAAATATCTTTTTTAAAAGTGCGGGCACAGCTCAATATGGTGATATGGATATAAAGGATGTCTTTTTAGCTATCCCACCTCTGTATCACATTTCTGGCATGCTTTTTGGTATCAATATCCCTATATTGATGGGTAGCACTGCAGTGTTGCACTTTAGATACGATGCCACATCAGCCGCACAATCGATTCAAGCTCATCGGGTTAGTTATTGGAAGGGCGTTGCACCAATGCTCGCAGGCATTATCAAGCTGGGGCGCGCAGTGCGATATGACTTTTCTTCTCTAAGGATGACGACAGCCTCTAGCTTTGGCATACCAATGTCGCAAGAGCTTGCAGATAAATGGCTGGCATTGACTGGTTGCCCATCAAGTGAAACTGGTTATGGATTATCAGAAACCCATACTATGGATACGATGATGCCGCCCAGAGAGATTCGATTTGGTACTAATGGAAAGTTATTGCCCGGGGTTTCTTGTCGTATTGTAGATATAGAGAGCGGCAAAGATCTTCCCGTAGAAAGCGAAGGCGAAATTGTATTAAAAAGCCCAGGAAATTTTGCTGGTTATTGGCATGATCTAGAAAAGACAGCAGAAACACTGAAGGACGGCTGGGTGTACACCGGCGATATTGGGAAGCTTAATGCCGATGACTATCTCATCCTACTAGGCAGAATTAAAGAGCTCATTAAGATCTCTGGCTATAGCGTATTCCCTGCAGATGTTGAGTCCATCTTATTGATGCATCCTAAGGTTGATCAAGTGGCAGTGCTAGGGGTTCCAGATGCTAGCAAAGGGGAGGTTGTAAAGGCCGTCTTTGTACTAAAACCAGAATTTGTTACCAATACTAAGCCAGAAGAATTGATTGCTTGGAGTCGTGAGAATATGTCTGCGTACAAGGTGCCACGACTTATTGAGTTTCGCGACTCATTGCCAAAAAATAACACTGGCAAAGTGATGCGCCGCATGTTGCAATAAATTAGCACCATTCAGGAGAGCTTATGAAGAATTACTACCATTTCAAAATTGCTTTTGTATCCTTATTTCTATGCGTAAGTACTTGCATGGCACAGAGTAATGAATATCCCAATAAACCCATTAAGGTATTGGTTGGATTTTCTGCTGGAGGAGCTACAGATATCTCTGCAAGGCTTTTTGCTAAGCGTATGAGTGAGCTCTTGGGTCAACCAGTAACAGTAGAAAACAAACTGGGGGCAGCAGGCACCATTGCTGCTGAGCAGGTTGCAAGAAGTCCAGCTGATGGCTACACCTTGTTATATACCAGCAGCTCTATTCATGGCATTAGCCCAAATGTATACCCCAATTTATCGTGGGATCCAATCAAGGATTTTGCACCTATTGCTTTGGTTGCTAAATACCCCCAGGCACTATTGGTGAGCAATGAAGTTCCGGCAAATAATTTGAGCGAATTGGTAGCCTTGGCTCATAAATCTCCTGGTAAATTGTCATATGGCTCAGCGGGTAATGGTGGCACACAGCATCTAGCAGGAGCGCTACTGAATGCGCAAGCCAAAATGGAGATGACGCATGTTCCTTACAAAGGAATGTCTGCAGCCTATCCAGACTTAATTTCTGGACGTATTCAGTTAATGTTTGATAATGCACCGTCAGCAATTCCTTTTATTACTAGCGGTAAGGTAAAGGGAATCGCAGTTTCCTCATTGACTCGGATGAAGGCTCTACCTAATACGCCGACGATTGCCGAATCAGGTTACCCAGGTTTCGAGGTTGTTGCCTGGACAGGGTTTGTGGCTCCAGCAAATACTCCGCCGGCTATTATTAATAAATTAAATAACGCCATATTGAAGTCATCACAATCACCAGAGGTAAAAGATTGGCTCGAAGAGAATGGTAGCCCAACTAATTTGGTTGGAACGCCAGCTGACTTTGGGCAGTTTTTGAAGAAAGAATTACTTTTCTGGAAAAAAGCGGTTGAGATCTCTGGGGCCAAAGCAGACTAATTGCTCAAAGAAAATGCCCCGCAGAGCAAGGGGAAGTAATGCTGGTAGATTCGGTGAGATTGGTTACACCAAAACTGCGTTTTCAAACTTGCGACTAATGGATTAAAAGAGCTGTTTTAACCTCGACATACTCTATTTAAGACGGAAATCCACAATCTTATTTATTTGCGGATCGATTACTTTCGGCCATTAAGAGGTATTCGAGCGCTATAGTGAATTGATTGGAATTTTTAGATAAGAAACGCCATTGGTTTCTTTGGGAGGGAGCTCCCCTGCGCGAATATTAATCTGTACTGCGGGCAAAATTAATACTGGCATCTCTAGTGTGGTATCTCTAGCAGTTCTCATTGCAACAAAGTCCTGTTCAGAAACGCCATTGTGAATATGAATATTATGTTTACGCTCATCACCAACTGTTGTCATATAAGCTACTTCCCGTTCGTTTGGTGGGTAGTCATGGCACATATATAGCCTGGTCTCATTCGGAAAACTTAAGATTCTTTTTACTGATTGGTATAAAACGTTTGCATTACCACCAGGAAAATCACATCTGGCTGTGCCAACATCTGGCATAAACATGGTGTCACCCACAAAAATAGCGTCGCCAATTACATAAGCCATACATGCTGGAGTATGCCCCGGAACAAATAGAGATTTAATTTTGAGATTGCCCAAAAGTAATTCTTCATCTTCTTCGATCAGATAGTCAAACTGAGACCCATCAGCTCTGAAAGTGTCTTCTAAATGAAAAATACTTTTGAAAACTTTTTGAACATCCTGAATGTGTTTGCCAATTGCTAGCTTGCCACCAAGATGCTTTTGAATATATGGAGCCGCCGTAAGATGATCTGCATGAGCATGGGTTTCTAAAATCCAATCAACTTTCAACTTTTCTTCTTTGATAAAAGCAATGACCTCATCAGCTGATTGGGTGCTTGTTCGTCCCGACTTAGGGTCGTAATTTAGTACTGAATCGATGATTGCACAATGACTCCCTGACTTTTCATAAACAACATGAGTAAAGGTCCAGGTGGGCGCATCAAAGAAGGTTTTGACAGTTGGCTTATGATCGGTTTCCATAATTCATTTTAGGATCACTAAACCCCAATTGCCAAATATATTAACTTGCATAAGAAAGCTACCTGAGGGCGGTTTTTGCTCTAGGTCCTTATGTATCAATTAAGACCAACTGTCTGCCTGGCCAATGCAAGCTCAGACAAACTCAGGGCTCTAGAAGTGAAAACGCCCCGCAGAGCGAGGCGTAGTAATGCTGGTGGGTCGGGCGAGATTCGAACTCGCGACCAACGGATTAAAAGAAGTCATGGCTCTTCAAAAACCTATATAAATCAATGGTCTATATGGCCAAAAAATGACTGTGCGATTGAGTGTGCGATTGCATTTTGGTGCAAAGTTCGAATCTGTTGACCGGATTTCGAGTTATTGAGCATTACTTAAGTGACTGTGAAGAACTCTCGCGACCAACGGATTAAAAGAAGTCTAATTGTTCTTAAACAGTACGCAAGACATGGGCATAAACCTACCTAGAAAGTAGTAGGGCATAGACAGGCGATCTAGTGGGGTAGGGTGGCCAGTCTTGGGGTTAGCTGGCTTACCCCAAATCAATCCACCACCAATTAAAAAAAGATGATGTCCCTTTCGGGGCTTAGATGATTGGATTCCGCATACGGATATCGAATTACTGTAACTAGCTTACTCGCTTTAATTTCCCACCTTATTCTCAAGCTTACCAAGCCCTTCAATTTCAATTGAAATAATATCGCCAGCTTTCAATGGGCAAGATATTATCGAAGTATGCAGGTACCCATGGCATGCATATGGGCGATGGTGTTGTTTATTACTTTTTTCCTAAAAAAGAAAGTAATTATCTGTTTAACGCTGTAATTTGTTCGGTAGAGTTACGTTCAGCTATGCGAGAGATTAGTGCGCAATGGCAATTAAAGAAAAACTGGACAAGAGAGTTGCAGTTAAATATTGGGTTACATGAGGGCCAGGAGTGGTTGGGTGGCTTCCAGTCTGCCAATCATATTGAATTCATAGCACTTGGTAATACGATCAATGAAGTAACGAGATTAAGTGACTTTGCAAGGCTGGGGAAAATATGGGCAACCAAAAACCTTGTGAGTAAGCTTAGTGTAGAAGAGCGTGCTCTCTTGGATTTTGGGGTCATGAGCAAAAGCGCAGAAAATGGCGACAGATTTTTATCATCCACATACTCGCAGATTCGATCTTTGGCTGACCTAGACCAAGGTCAATATGAGAAGATTCGTGATATTGGGCAATTAGCAATTACGCAAATACGGGATGTTAGAAAAGCTGTATCTACATAATCTTAGGATGCTAGAGGCGTCTCGTATCCGGGTATTTTATCAAGGTCGACCAAATCTATTTGACTGCTATCCATGAATATATGAGCATATTGCTCATATACCTTGCTCCACATAAAAATATTAAATAAATCTGGATCGATGTGATTATTCAATTTCATTTTACCTAAGATAAAAAGGGACTCGCTTAAGCTTTTCCCCTTTTTGTAGGGTCGATCTTTGGCTGTTAAAGCTTCAAAAATATCGGCTATAGCCATGCAGCGGGCAGGTATTGACATTTCATCACGTGTTAATCCTTTGGGGTAACCTTTTCCATCCATTCGCTCATGGTGAGCTCCTGCATATTCAGTGACATTCATCAGGTGCTTGGGCCATTTTAATTTTTCCAGCATACTAATTGAGACTTCAATATGTCGATTGATAATTTTTCTTTCAGATGCATTTAGGGTTCCAGATTTGATAGTCAAATTAAGAACCTCATCTTCGCTTAAAAGCTGTCGCTTTGACCCCGAGAAATCTCGCCAGGCATATTTTGAGGCTGTATCATGAACTCGCCTTATATCTGATTCGCTCATAGATTCGACGCCAATATTACAGTGACATAAGAAATTAAAATCATCAATTAAGCACTCTTGTTGTTGTTGGGCATCAGATTCAGTAATTAATTTATTCCCAAGATGAGCATGAATATCACGAATCAATATTTCAATTCTCAATTCAATTAACTGTATCCGATCAAAAATGGTTTCTAGCTTAGTTGCTTTATCTACAACATGCACTGGAGTTGTAATTTTCCCGCAATCGTGTAGAAGGCTAGCCATTTTAAGTTCTTTTCGGTTAGCATCGGATAATGAGTAATCGCTAAATGGACCAACTTGGCATTGAGTTACTGCATCTGCAATCATCATAGTTAGTGCTGGTACGCGCTCACAATGCCCTCCGGTATGGGGAGACTTATCATCAATCGCATGGTTGATGAGGCTGATAAAAGATTCAAATAGATCCTCTAGCTGTATTACAAGGGTGCGATTGGTTATGGAAATTGCTGCTTGAGAACTTAGCGCCTCAATGATGACTTGAGATCTCTGCGAGAAAGGGATAATTTCCCCAGTTGATGGATTGGATGCATTCGTAAGCTTCAAAATCCCCGTTATTTCAGATTCATAATTCTTCATGGGTACATATAAGAAGGACGCTGACTTATAGCTATTCGTAGAATCTAATTCGAATGTCTCAGAAAAATCGAAATTTATTGCGTCGTGTGCATTTGGTATATTGACAGCCTCTTTTTTGTGGAATGCATAAGTGACTGCACGTCTCAGATCAGGCATTCCTGTATCAGTAAAAAGGGGAATAGATCTATCACTGATTCTATCGCGGACATTACCAGCTAAAGAGTTTTCTTTGCTTTTTGTATGGACAATTTCAGTGATTAAAAGATTTTCGCTCGTTACTTGATATATCCTGCCTTCATCGGCACCCGTTATCTCCATAGCAGCATCCAAAATATTTTCCAGTATTTGCGCAAGGTCTGTTTCGCCGCTAAGAGATGAGCTAATTCTGAGCAGTTTATTAATTAAGATGCCGCTATTAAAGTATTTGGTTTCTATAGTCATTTTCTATCGAGTGCTATCAAATAAAACAAATTAGATAGTACTTGCGTTTAAATATATTGCGCGCAAGAAAGCTCTTTAAGAGAGTCTTTTGCATTTTTAGGATTTAATTTGCATTTATTGGATAGCCTGTAAAAATTCCAAATACCAAAATCTAATCAAATCATTATGGCAAAAGCTATTCATGAAACTAAATATTTTTTAGGGTGTAAAAATAGTGCAAGCCATAAGTAGCCCCATGCATTCAATGACTAATTTTAGTTCTGCAGGCATCTTGCTCGACTTAAATTACCAGGGGATCACCCCTTCGCAATGGGGTTTACTGTTAGAGAAGGCATCGCAGGCCAAAATAGCGCAGCGAGTTGCTGCCATGTTTGCTGGTGACATTTTAAATCAAAGCGAAGCTCGCCCAGTTTTACATACAGCACTTCGTAATTTGTCTAATACACCAGTCTATGTCAACGCCCAAGATGTCATGAGTGAAGTTAGGATGGTTTGGGAGAAAATGCGTATTCTATGCGATGAATGCGATGGTATTACCGATCTCATCCATATTGGTATCGGCGGTTCAGTTTTCGGTCCTGAACTGGTTGTGAGGGCTTTGGAAAACTTACCAAAGACTAAAAGTAGGGGGATGCGCATTCACTTTGCAGCCAATATTGATGCTGAAGAGTTATCACGTATCTTTAAGGTGGCAAACCCTTTAACTACCAAAGTCATCATTGTTTCCAAAACTTTTTCTACAACAGAGACATTGATGAATGCAATAGCAGTCAAAAATTGGCTCCAAACGAATGGATGCAGTATTGAGCATATCGAGAACTGCCTTATTGCAGTTACCGCCAATATAAATAAAGCAAATGATTTTGGTATTGTCAAAGAGAATATTTTTCCATTTTGGGATTGGGTTGGGGGGCGTTTTTCTGTTTGGTCCGCAGTAGGGCTCTGCATTGCTTTGCAGTACGGATTTGATGTATTTATGGAATTCTTAAAAGGGGCTCATTCTATGGATGAGGATTTTCGAAACATTCCCCAAGAGAGAAATTTGCCGATCTTGATGGCGCTCGCATTAATTCATCAACAAAGAAAGTATGGAGTAGATGCCTACGCTTTGATTCCGTATGCCAATGCGCTCAGCCTAATGCCACTCTGGTTGCAGCAACTGGAAATGGAGAGCCATGGTAAGCGGGTGGGTCACCATGGCGACCCCATTACTTATTCATCACCAGTTGTTTTCGGTAGCGTAGGTAGCAATGCACAACATTCTTATTTTCAGCTACTTCATCAAGGTAAGCAAATTATTCCCGTAGATTTCGTCACGGTCATCGAGCCCATGAGTGATATTCCTGAGGCTGAAATGCATCACCGGGTTTTAATGGCCAATTGTTTAGCTCAAGCCCAAGCGCTTGCACTGGGAAAGGCTTCTGACATACCCAATGAAGCCTATCTTGGTGGCAAGCCAAGTAATCTGATCCTACTCCCAAAGTTAGATGCCTATCATCTTGGTGTACTGCTTGCGCTGTATGAGAATCGTGCGGTTGCTTTGGGAATCTTATGGGGTATTAATAGCTTTGATCAGCCTGGGGTCGAGTTGGGTAAACAGCTGGCGAAACCTATTGATCAAGCCCTTCAGCAGCCTGGCCCTGTGGAGTGTGGCTTGATTGACCAAATTACAAGTCAGAGAATTCAATTTCTTAAAGGCATGACTCCCTCTCTTTAAATAATAAAACTAAGAATAAACGGGTTTTAATGCCCAGATATAAATGCAAGATTTATTACAAAGGATATACATATGACCAGCAATAATTTAATGCCAATCACTAAGGCTGTTTTTCCAGTGGCTGGATTGGGAACACGCTTTTTACCAGCCACTAAAGCCAGTCCTAAGGAAATGCTGAATGTGGTTGATAAACCATTGATTCAATATGCGGTAGAAGAGGCGATTGCATCTGGTATTACTGAGCTCATTTTTATTACTGGCAGAAATAAGCGCTCTATTGAGGACCATTTTGATAAAGCGTATGAACTTGAGGCTGAGCTAGAGGTAAAGAATAAAAAAGCGCTCTTAAATATTGTCAGAAACATTAAGCCAAGTCATGTGAACTGCATCTACGTTCGGCAATCAGAGGCGCTTGGTTTGGGACATGCTGTTTTGTGTGCTGAAAAATTAATTGGTAATGAAACGTTTGCCATCATTTTGGCAGATGATCTGTTGACCGCGAGCCAACCGGTACTATCTCAAATGATTGAGGCTCATAAAAAATATCACGCATCTATTGTGGCTGTAGAAAAAATATGGCCTGAAAAGAGCTCATCTTATGGCGTTGTTGCCGGTACAGAGAAAGCTAGCGGCTTTCATCTACTATCAGGAATAGTCGAAAAACCACAGCCCAAGGATGCACCCTCTAATTTAGGAGTAGTAGGGCGTTACATCTTATCGCCGCATATTTTTAACCATATTCGCCAAATTAATGTTGGTTCTGGTGGGGAGTATCAGTTAACTGATGCCATTCAATCTCTCTTGCAGGAAGAGGATGTCATGGCTTACGAATTCGATGGAATACGTTATGACTGTGGCGATAAATTCGGCTTTTTAAAAGCCACAGTACAAGTGGCAATGCAGCACCCAGAGTTTGGGGATGACTTTAATAAGTATTTAGCTAGTTTGAGGCAGGAGGATGTGACTTAGTAAGCGCCTTCTAAAACATTACCAATGGAGTTGGAAAGAGAAGGTTTTCCGGACCAGCCAGCAGAGAAGATGCTACCTTTCTGATGGCCGCTAATATCTTTAGTGGCTATATAAGCATGTACTTTCTTCGCGCCGCTAGATATAGTCAATAGGTCTCCGCGGCTGCTGACCCGTACTGCTTGGCAGAATCGCGATAGAGCGTCTTCATCCCAGCTCCCACTAGTGTACATAGCATCTTTGAACGATTTTTGAATGTGCTCCAAATAGCCGTCGATAGAGTTTCGCAGAGTAATGTCAGTTCTTTTATTGTTAGCATGTTCCATGGAATAAGCTCCCTTAAATTAATATTTCTATTTTATTACAACATTACCCCATCAAAACTTTTAAGTAAATTATTTTTTAGATGCCTCAAATAGATTAAATAATTTTTTCATTTTTTTTAGTCTATTTGCGTTTTCTAGACACAAATCTGCGCAATTAATTAGAGCAATGTTATGAAAAATAGTATGTATAAAGAAAAATAATTTGCACTAATCTAACAGCACCTAAACCAGTTGCGTTTTAAGTAATGTAATTGCATTTTAAAGATATCAATCAGATAAATACTTTATATAGATAGAATTCTTGAAGATAAAATATTTCATATAAAGAGTTCCGGAGAGCGGGTGTCGTAAGTTACAAGCAATCAAACGTTAAAGTTACGGTTACTGGTGGAGTTGTCAAAGCTGATCCTGAGAACGAAGAGCTATTCCCCTGATAAAGAATTAAATCCGATGAAGTTTGAATTATCAAATGTAAATAATATAATCTAAATACCCCTGTACTCACAGACTGATTTTTCATCTATATTACGGATTTATTCAGGCTGCACATCTGGCTTTTCTATGCAAAATATTCAGGTATGCAATCAACCCGAGGGTATTATTTAGTCTTAACAGACCATTTTATGATTCTATTTTATTGATGGACGCTTATTTTGAGTGCCTTAGAATGGCTTCAGAATAGGATTTAGCTATCTTCAATTGCCCAGACCCCATCAAGTGACATTTATCAGGGGTTCTGTCTTCACTGTCTAACAGTTTGTCAGAATTAACTCCAAGAAATATCTTTCTATTATCAATTAATAAGTTCTGCGCTGTTGAGATAGGATTGTTGCTAATCCACTTTGGACCACATTTACTTGAGATGGATATGAACACCGGAGCTTGAATATTTTTTGATAGCAATGTATTGGAGATCGAATAAAAAGAATCGATATAAGCTGAAGTAGTTGTACTCTCCAGATAGTCACTCTCACCTTGCTGCCAGATAATATGGGTAATTTTGTAAGTTTTATTGAGTTGATCTAATGTTTCAGAGACCATTGTATTAAGGTCGCCTTTTGCTTGCCATCGGTTAATTGCTGTACCGCCAATCCCAGATGAAACAATAATGACAGTTTTGTATTTCTTAGATGCAATTAATAAGTCCGCTAGTGGGGTTATAAATTCACCATGTTCTCCCGTTGCTCCCAAGAGTGGAGAATTGGCAGCATAGCATTTTCCGTTAAAATAATTAATTGCCGATTCAGGATATTTTGTGCTGAACTTTTCTGATGACTGATTTGCGGAAAGTGATTGCCCCATCACCAAAATTACCGCAGTAGATTTATTTTGAATAGGGCATGCTACCTCCACCTTTCCATTAATAGAGATAAGCCTACCAAAGGAATCGAACTCTGCAGCAGTGGTGGGTAAGCTATATATCGTTAAAGAAATTAAAACGAAGAGTAGGCTCGTCTTCAAAATCGCTCGGGTATTCCGTTCGTTCAATTCGGGGCGAATCCTTGTAGTATTTTCATATCATTGGTACGGCCCATTTCAATGACGCGCTCTGGTATTTCCCAAATAATAAGTTTAGGGGGAGTGCTCTTAAATGCTTGGCTATTAAAGTAGGCTCTTGCCGCACCTGAAAAATCACCTCCATCAAGAGCAAAATTTCCTATCTGGGTATTTAACTGCATCTCTAAGTAAGGGATGAATTGCGAAGTTCTAGAAAACGACGTTCCAATCAAGGCAATATTAGGTAAGTTTGCATCTTCAAATAAGTCATTTGATGCTATTGGAGCTTTACCAAGTGAAATGGGTATGGATTTGAAAGTACTTATTTTCGCTGCCTCGGGCATAGGCTGAAGACTTTTAGGTAGCCAATCAATTCCGGCTAATTTGACTAAGTCGCCAGGACGGGTTTCATTCGCTTCACTAGTAATCTGGGTTTTTTGTGCTGGAGATGGTGTGAATTTAAATAATTGAATTTTCTGAGCCACTGCTTTTGCAGCCACTTCAGCTCCCTCCTCATTCCAATGGGTATCAGTGCGTAAAAAGGGTGTGCTACCGTCTTGTTTGGCTTGATTGAACCCGTCGGTTAAATTAATGACATTAATTTTATTGAGGCTCAGTTTTTTTTCAAAATCTGCCACTCTAGTAGTAAATACTTTCGCTCGATGTTGCGATCCTAAAAACTCATGCTCAATACGAGACTTATCGGGTACTAGTACGACGAGGAGTTCAATTCCTTGGCTAGCTAGTTGATGCTCAACATCAATAATCTCTTTAGCTCGTAAATCAGCGCTAGATAATCGATCAGAGTGAACGACTAACTCATCATTTAAAAATAGCCAGTCATTTTTTCCTTCGCGAACCCGAGGCCCTAAATCGCGTGCAACAATCCAACTAAAGCCACGCTCAAACTTTGCTGCATTATCCGGAAATGGGGCATTTGCCAAAGACTTTGAAATTCCAGAAGAAACATCACCATTGAGAAATGTAGACCATGATATTTCTTTAGGGAATAAATTTAAGTTTTGACTAATCACAGCATAGCTAGTAGTAGCAATGCCGCCAACTAAAAATAGTGCAAAGCAAATTCCAGCAAGTGGGCTTGTTAATGTGTCAAGACGAGTAATTGGTCTTGGCTCTGATTCGGGATGATGTGATTTTGTTTTCATTAGAATTGAAAATAAAGAAAGGGAACGGCTCCACGACTTGCAATGAGAGCAAAAGATAACAGGAAGCCCAATACCGGCCAAGCAGCCCCAGATACAATGACTAATGGGTTGATATGGCGATTCACATATGGGATTAATAATGGTGCAAGAATGCAAAAAACTCCCAGGAATGCAGCCAGCCAATGTACAGGCCTGATTAAATTGAGCATGGCGTCACTCAGATTCAAGTAATCAAATCCATTCATACCTAATTGGCTGGCATACATACGCAGTGCGTCATCAAATGTGTGGGCTCGGAAAATAGTCCATGCCAAAAAGACAAATAATAGGGTTAGTATTCTAGAAATGGTAACTGAGGGTTGAGGTAAGCTGGTATGCGGCCATATTCTTGCGGTGCAAAGGGCAATGCCATGGGCGACTCCCCAAATTAAAAAATTCCAACTATCTCCGCCATGCCATAGCCCCGCAATCGACATAGTCAATAAGAGATTGATAAATGTGTGTACTTCTCCTCCTCGATTTCCGCCTAAGGGAATATATAAGTAATCTCGCAACCAAGTTGACAAGGAAATGTGCCAGCGGCGCCAAAAATCTTGGATGCTATTGGAGAGATAAGGATGATTAAAGTTTTCTGGGAAACGAAAACCCAACATCATACCAAGGCCTATTGCCATAACGCTATAGCCTGCAAAATCAAAAAATAACTGCAAGCTATAGGCAAGGCAACCAATCCAAGCATCTGAAAAACTAGGGTGTTGCAATGAAAAAGCCAGATCAACCACTGGAGCTAAGGTATCGGCAATCAGCACCTTCATGCTCATACCAATCATAAAACGACGAGAGCCAAGGCAAAATTGAGGCCAATCAAAGGGGCGAGATAATAGCTCTTTTTTAACCCAGTCATAACGAATAATTGGGCCAGCAATTAAGTGAACAAACATAGATTGGTATGCAGCAAAACTAACAAAACTATGATCAACTGCTACCGTTCGTCTGTATACGTCAATTAAATAAGAAATTGACTGAAGGACAATAAATGAAAGGCCAATCGGAAGAATAATCTTCTCCCAGGCAATACTTAAAGTGCTAACACCACCCAAAGCATAGTTAACAGTCTCAACTGCAATATTAGAGTATTTAAACCAGCATAAAATGCACAAGCTAATGCCAATAAACAGGGCCAATGTCCAACCGCGCGCTTTCTCAGTGGATGTGCGCCCAATAGCTAAACCACCAACCCAACCCATTACTGCTAAGAACATAAATAACACTAGATAAATAGGGCTCCACCAACCATAAAAAATCCAGCTGCAGACAAGCAAAATACTATTGCGGCGCGATGCTCCTCCCAATCCATACAGCATAAAGAAGATAGGTAGAAAAAGGGTGAGAAACTCTAGAGAAGCGAAGACCAATTCAGATAGCTTTCAGCAAATAAATTAACGGGCAATAGTATCTACTGCAAAGAAAATTCGGGGGCTATCCGATGCAGGTACGGCAAAAACACTGTAGCGCTGTCCTGCCTGTAGGAGTCCAAGATCGAGAACTTTGCCCACTGGTTTAGCATTACAGGTTAGCTGCACTGAGAGACTGACCGGATTAATCAGTCTACGCTGTAAAGTCCCGTCCTTAACCTTCTCAAATAAGGAAATAGCTCGATCGACTACCAACAAACCTGCAGATGCGCAGCCTGAGGAGCTTAAGTTATACAAAGCCAAAGACGATTTAAGGGCATTAAAATCATCTGGCTGCTCCTTGACGATCACCTGCTTTATATTGCTTCCGTTCGCTAAGGCCACTACTGTTGCGAACTCACCTGGCTTTACAGTTAAAGAAATGGGGCTTGATACTTTTCCATTGCTAAATTCACCGGTAATTTTTGCTTTAGAGCTTACAGGATAGTATTTGCTAGGCGGTTCATTTACGTTCAGCGCAATCTTTGATTTAGTATCTCCTGCCACAACACTGAAATTTGTATCTGTTCCATTAATAAACCTGACAAAGGCAGAGTCTTGGCTTGGACCGGTTGGATATAAGGGAATATCAGCTGCATAAGTTGTGTAACTGAAGTTCGAAGCAATAACTGTAATAATCGAAGTGAAAATCTTAGATAGTTTCATTATTTTTTTACCTGCTTAATGTCAGGTAAATTGATAAGAGATTGAGTAATCGCATTGCCCCATGCTTGGTAGCCAGCTGGTGAGAAATGCTGGCCGTCAAGCGTTGACCATTGTTTAGGCTTTGAAAACTTTAATGAATCAATATAAGTGCATGGTGATACATTATTTGACAAAAAGTTTGACATATATTGCACGCGGTTTTCAGTCTTACCATATTTTCCACCATCATTTCCCCATGGTGGACCAACCCATACGCACTTCGTTTTAGTACTGGATATTTCCTTGGTTAGATTAGTGACATTTTCCCATGCCCAAGCTTGAGGAAATGGTTTGCCATACGATGCCATCGTATCGCCAATAATAATTACTACAACATCTGGCTTGTCAGTAGCAATGAGCTCTTTTATAGGCACAGTAGTTGCATCACGCCCTTTGTAAGTAGATTTACCGTTTCCACTTCGTTCAGCGCCGCAAGGAACAGGCACTTTTTTTAACCAATCACCAGCGCTGGCACCACAGGCACCAACAGAGTAGACCATTGCACCTTGTTTTGTTAAGTCATCATGAAGTGGATCCATTAGGTAGCCTGGCAGAGACATGTGGCTCTCACCAATCACTAAGAATGTAAGTCCAACTAGACTTGAAGCACTCAAAATATTCTCCTCATAAAAATTGTTTATTTAACAGATAGAAGTAAGTCATTGGGTTTTACCTATTTGGTAAGAAAGGTTCAGATGGTTGTTGGAAATAAAATTTAATTTCTATCAGATTTAATTACAGACCATAAGGCGATGCATATGACTTCAGAGGCAGTGGCATTAGCCCAGTGATAGATTCAAAGCTATAGCGCAAGTAAATTCCAGCACCCCATTGACGGTATGTTCCGGTAGCAGTGTTGTCTGTTTGCGCAGTTCCACCTAAAAATAATTTGGGAGCAACTTGATACTCGCTTCCAGCGGCTAAGTTATAAGCTGCACCACTCGATGTTTGACTTGCATAATTGAGATTGCCACTCGCAGCTTGCAATGCTCCATTAGTTGGGAAATAACTTGACGAGTCTTGGGAGTAGCCTTGATAGCCAACCGCAGCTCGAAGTTGATAGCTTAGCTTCTCAGATGTAGCCGACCATATAATTGGAATTGTTGCAGCATTATATTGTTGTGGACTAAAGTAGCCCCCTTGACCATAGGTAAAGTTGCTTAAATTTTGTTGATAACTGAGGTTGCTTAAGTTCAAGCCAGCAGTTAGCTCAGAATCTGGTCGTTTATAGATATTGATGTAACTACCTGCAGTAAAGTCTCTACGGTTATTAGATGCAACATTGTGACCGTTAACTGCGTAAAACCCAGCAGAGCCATAAAATCCATAACCACCTAAATCTTTTGTTAATCCAAATCGACCACCGCTAGCCATCACGCCGCCCCATTGATTACCGGAGCCATTTACTTTGGTACCAGCAAAAGATAAGAGACTATCTGTTACCGGCCGACTTGATACATTTACCAAATAAGATAGCGTTTTTGCGTCATCTACTGGCCCGTCTACTTTAATGCCGCCTGTTAAGTTGCTATATGTAAATCCAATTGGAGTTGTACCCACATCTACGGCAACCCCCTTTGTTACATAGCCAACAGCTACACCTACACCTGTAGCTGTTTGAGATTGCGAAGTGACGCTGTTAGTGCCAAAAGGGATGGGACTGGAGAAACTCGCATTAACAGAACCTGCATTGAGGGAAACAGGAGTTACTTGCACAATCGCTTTGCCATCACTTGCTGGAATACGGATTTCAAGCGGTGTCTCAATATCAGTTAATTTACTTGTTCCTGAATTTCCATTTCGGCTGCGGATTTGTGTGCCAAATGTAGCAGTCGCACTACGCTCTTGTTTTATTTCATTTAGGTCTGCCATTACCAAACGTTGGGATTCTGACGTGACAGAGCCTTGATAAAAAACAGCATCAGTATTTGATGAATTATTAGATGACACCGTTACACTTGAAGCAGGCAGTGGCACAGTTGAATCTTTTATTGTCGGTACTGAGTTACCTGTAAATTGTTTGGTGCCTGGCTGCCGATTTGGATTTACTGCAAGAGAGTTATTTGCTGATGCAGTCATCAAAGAGAGGGAGCGCTCAAAAAGAGCTTCTGCTTCTCGAGTCTTTCCTTCATCACGATAAATGCGAGCTACCGATGCAATAACATCTGGATCCTTTGGGGCAAGCGTGAGAACTTTTTGTAAGCGCGCATTAACATATTCAGAATTATTCATTTGTAAAGCTAAGCGAGCTGCACTTAGTTGAATATCTATGTTAGATGGATTTTTTTGAATTAACTGTTGATATAAGTCGAGAGCTTTTTTATTCTGGCCTGAAGATTGATATACCGCTGCTAATGATCCGATTACTAGTGGATCATTTGGCCGTTGAATAAGTAAGGGTGCGAGCCTATCTTCAGCCGCAACTAGATTACCTTGAGCGCGAAGCTGATCAGCCTGTTGAAGGGAATAAGTAAACAAGAGATCATTAAAGATTGAAAGTTCTGCAGTTGTTAGTTTGCGTTGTTGTAATGTGGCTAATACAGTCGCAGCCTCAGCGTCCTCTTTGGTCCTGAGTAAAATTGCCACATATGCTAAAAGATCATCAGTTTTAGGTGGGCTATTTTTGGCAACAGCCTGGCGTATTAGTCTGAGGCTTCGGTTAGGCTCATTTAATTCAACATAGGCATTTGCAAGCAAAGTTAACAAAGCTGGATTGTTTAAAGCAATAGGCTCTATTTGATTAAGGAGTGCTAATCCGGCTGGTCTGTCTCCTTGTTTTGAGAGGGTAATTGCATTATCAATTTGCTCACGTACCCTCAAAGTACTTTGTAAATCCTGTATATCTTTTGTGCGATCTTTACTTGGAATTCTATTTAAAAATACTTGAGCCTGCTTCCAGTTCTGTAAATCAGTAGAAAAGAGAGCGGATGTAAAGAAAATGTTTGCCTGATCACTGGAGTTTCGATATGGCATCGTAAACATTAAATCTTTTGCGGCTCTTTCTTGCTCGGACTTCATGTAAAGACGTGCAAGAGCAAGTCTAGCCCATGGATTATCAGGATCTAATTTGAGTGATTTATCCAGAGCAGCGCGTGCGCCAATATCGTCCCCGTTTGCAAGAGATTTTTTAGCAAGCTCATATGCATCTGCTGCTCGAGTATCTTGAGCAGTGGGTGCGCTGGCAATCTCTTGGGCTAATCGTTGCTGCTGCTTAATTCCCGCATTCAACTGAGCTCTAATGGCCGCATCTTCAGGATTTGTTTTTAAGTAGGCTTCAAAAAGTGGAAATGCTTTGGGCTGAGGAACATCCATCCAAGTGAGCCCCAATCTCAAACTTTCTGATGCATAACCCCCAATTCCAGGATCTTTCACCAAGCGAGAGAGTTGTTCCACTCCCTCGATTCGAGTACTTTCATTACGAATCAAAAGATTGCCTAAAGCAAGACTAATTTGAGGGTTATTTGGCGATTCCTTAGATAATCTCTCTAAGCCAGCCTTGGCAGCTTTATATCCGTTAGCCGTATGTCCCATTCGGTCATAGTATTCAAGAGCAATGGCACCTTGGGGTGCTTTGCCTTTCAGTAAAATGTCATATTGAGCTATTGCTTCATCAAATTTATCCGTCTCGCCCAGTAAGCGTGCCTTATTAAGAATCTGTGCATTTGATCCAGAGCTGAAAGAAACATCTTGCTCTATGAGTGCAATATATCGACTATTTGGATCTACCTTTTTTAACTTTTCGATCGATTGATTGACTCCGGAAATATTATTTTTCTTAATTTGATCCTGAGCAACGCCATATATAGCCTCAGATTGATTGGGGTTAGCAAGTAACACCTTATTCCAAATAGTCGCAGCCCTGTCATAGTTCTCTTTGGATTGCCAATAGCGAGCACTTTCGATGAGTTTTTTACTGGCTTCATCTTGACTTTGTGCCATTGCAAAAAAAGGTAAAAGAGCAGAGGCTAATCCTAGTAGAGCTAACTTATTTTTGGGGTACATGCTGGATTCCAATTTAAATTAATTTGACCGTTATCAGAAAATCGATAGTGATTCTCAATCCACCCCATACCAAATAAACTTAATACATAGTCGTAGTAGGGGGCTGGGGGGCTTAAATACCGTAAGAGCTGTGCTCGCTCTGTTTGGGATTTCAATAAAGCATTTTTATTACTGGCTTTAAGAAAGGGAGCTACAGCGGCTGAGAATCCAAGGGGGGCGTCACCTGAGCTACTTCCCGTTAAGGTATTTACCTTCTCAGGTGGGTTGCCACTAATTTGAATCATATTATTCATTCCAACAAGGGAATTCATGATTGATTTTGTAAGCGGGTCTTTTGCAGGAGTCATTCCTGCCCATAAATACACCCTAATAGCGTCGTAGCTTCCAATTTCACCCTTGGTGGCATCAACAATAAATTTTCCAGCATCAGCTGATTGAGCTTGATAATTAACCCAATCAGGTGCAAACCCTTTTGGACTCGATGCTGAAATCATTTTGCCTGTATTGATTGCAATTTCAGACCATGGCCCTTTCTTATTATTTAAGGCCAGTCTTCGCAAAACTGGGATCGGCAAATAACTTGGGTTAAGTTGCCATTGGTCAGGGGAAAGGGTGAAACCAAATGGGCCTGGTAAAAGCATCTTGCCAAGACCTGGGAGTGAAATGATGGATTGGCTCTCAACAAGAGCTAATATTTTGTTTGCATCTGCTGTATAGTCTTTACGCTGCCAAAGTCGCCCGGCCTCCAACAATGCATAGGCATACCAAATATCTGCATCTGATGCAGAGTTCTCGTCAAGCACTTTCCAAGCGCCGTCCTCTGTCCTGCCCCATGTCCAAGCGGGTAGTTTAGAGTCAACATTATTGTTGAATAAGTTCGCTATGCTCCAACGCCACAATTGATCGAACGTTTTGGAGTCATTGGCAATTAAAGCGAACACCATTGCATAAGCCTGACCTTCAGAAAAACTCTGAAATTGAGGGGAGCTCCCAGCAACAACTCGCCCATCAGGTTTGATGTAATTCGTTTTAAAATCATTCCACAGAGGCCACGAAATAGACTCACAATTTTTGGCGGCATAGGTAACTGGACTCTGGAGCACACCAAGCGCCAATAAACTAATAGATAAAACTCTTTTAACAATCCAAAGATTACGTTTTTCCTTAAGAGAAACAGTTAGAAAAGCTTTTCTAAATCGAGATGTCACCATTGCAGTCGTTTTCTTCGTCTGGCGTTTAGTGCAACATAAATTAATAGTGACAGTATTGCTACAGCGATCGCACTTAGTAGGATGAATAAAACAAGATATTCGGATATGAGCCAAGGAAGATAAACCGTCCAAGGTAGGGTGCCAGAATGGTAGTTGTGCTGATCAGAGACCAGCTCCATTTGATCTTCATTTAGGCGCATCAAACTTCCAAAAATAGGACCCATCGATCCATCCAAAGAAGCTGTAAGGTCTGTTAATTTTTCAGGGTTAAGGCTAGAAATTAAAACAACATTATGGTTGCTGTGTAATGGTGATTTAAATCCTGTGATAAAGGCATTCTTATAAATATCAAACTTTTCATTACTACCAAACCAGCCTTTAACATCATTCCAGTTATTTGGTATTTTGAAAATGCTGTGATTGCTACTTAGAATGGCGCTTTCCCACTGCTTGAGGAGTGACTGACTTTCATTTCCTGAGGTGATAACTAAAAGATCTTTATCTTTAACGGAACCAATTTGACCAACGCTGGTAACAGTTACCAAAGTGACTGGGTAGCCAGTTAATCTACCAATACGCCCTAGTACGGCAAGATAAGCGGAGTAGTCGTAAGTATTGGGGTTATCTGGCAGGACAACGGCAGTTTCAGAAAGATCCGCCAAACGAGAAAAAGGGAATCCACTATTACTAAATGCCGCTAAATTTGGCATTTGAATGAAATGTTGCATTCCTGAAATATCAATAGTTGAATTAGGATTGATATTCGCATTTATAGAGCTTGTATTTTCTACTTGATTGCAATCACCTTTTTTCGCTTCTGCCTTTTTTATATTGAAGTCCATTTGCAAAATAGGCTCTATGCTGCCTCCCTCGCTGATTAACTTCGATACTAAATACGGACTAGGATATACGGCAGATAAGGGAATGTTAATGGTTGAATCTTTGGTGATGAGACTATTATTTTTTGATGATCCTAATAATGAGCCTAAAAATTCACTACTAGTGCCAAGCTTACTAATCCATTCATTTTGCATTGGGAGAGTTATGGACTTAATAGCTTGATTTTGATAGTTAATACTCAAGCTTGATCCACGGCTATCAAATTGGTTTGTGTAGCTGTAATCTAAATTAAGGAGAATTCCTTTTCCATCAGCGCTAAATAAAGCAGGGGGCATCTGAATATTTAGGAGGTTAAAGCTTGGATTTGTCTCATTTTCAGCAGCTGATTTCGACTCTAATCTATCAGAGCCATTGATTTCACTAAATTTAATGGGGCCTTTAGAGCTCAGCCAATTTGGAGCATCAAAAGGCTTTCTAGCAATTTGTTTATCAATTGGGTTTAATGAAGCGCTTTGCCCGCTTAAATTTTGATTCCCAAGAGCTAGGGCAATACTTGCTTTTTTTAGCTCATTGCCGTCTCTTCCCATGACAAAAAGCAATTTCCCATACTGGTCTTTTGGATTGCTGGTAATAAAAACCATGGGGCCGGTAATGCTGGGCAAAGATATTCCAGGGATTGAAGTAAGAGAATCTGCAAAAATTACAGCATTGCCAGCTCTGGGGATATCGCTAAGCGATACTGGAAATTGGGGTCCAGATTTGCTTGATATTGAACCAAACCATGATGAGAGAATGCCGCCCGCCTCTAACGAAGCGCTATCTGGTTTTGCCATAAAAATGAAAGGCAAAACTAGATTCTTTGAATCATTTTTGCTCGAAAATGGTATTGGAAAGTTAGCAAGCTCATTTGGCAGGTTTAAGGGTAAAGAAATTACTTTAAGCGTGCTTTGATTGTTGATATTGGCCCATAATTTCGGACTATTTGGGTCTTCACAGTCTGAAGCGTAGTGTCCAACCAGCTGAAAAGTAAAGCGGTTAGTTACGGAAAATAATTCTGGGGGTATAGTAATTTCAGTCTCTAACTCTTGATTGCCTTGACCTTTGGATATCTCAATAGTGCTTAAAGGTTCCCCATTGAGGAAAATATTAATTTGAGATTGCTCGGGTAATAAATCAGGAGAATATTTATAGGCAATCGTCAACGTTGCTTTCGAAACTACTTCGTTATTGGGAACATTGAAATCAATAAAACTTCGTCCATCTTGACCTCGCAACTGGATGGTATTTCTAGCCCCAAGTTGCTTTAAATTCAAAGTAGTAATGCCAATTTGCGTAGCAGTATTAGGAGCGATATCTTTGGATGCTTTTCCAGAGAGTGCTGGACTTGCAAAAGAGACATTTACTGGTAATGTAGGGCTTATCAATGCAGCAACAAGCATCAAAACTGGAATGCGTTTTTTGAGTGGGAGGTTTTGTGACCCTAATTTTTTATTTTGCATGGGTTCTTTCACTAAGCCTTAAATTTGGTTCGATTTGACCATGTATGTATCGCTAGGGAATTATTTTGACTAGATATAGTGCCTACCCAATGAGTTGTATAGGCAAGGGATCTAGAAAGCCTTTCTGATGCCAGGCCATTAAAAAAAGTGCCTTCATGGGATGCAAATCTAAAAGTGTCGAAACTCTTCTCGAATACATCAGCTGAAAATAAGAGCCTACAAAATTGATTCAATTTTTTGGACATAGAAAATTTCAGCTCTTCGTGAATGGCTTGTGCTGGTTTTTTTTGCGCATTGATAAAAGTGAATCATGAAATGCATGAATAAACAGTGGTGCTAAATTCAAAATCCCATATTTCATTACTTCCCCGAAAGAGCGCAGGAGAGAGTCTTTAGAGTCAACATTCCACACATTAATCCAGTTATCCGCGCGAGAAAATGTCGTCTGTACAAAACCGTTTTGTTGTTCTGTAGTTAATTCATCTACTAGTACTCCAATAGTCTTGCCGCTTCTTTTCACGGCGCAAGGAAGCACTACTTCTTTATCCCCCCTAAATAGGGACACCATAATTTTTGAATCTCTGGGAAGATCTAGCGGTTGCGATATCTTTAGCTCGAACCCATTTTGCGAGAACTCAACGGTTTCACAAACAATGGTCTTGCCATCAGGAAGATTGATCGTTGCCGGCAACTTTCTGCTTAAGCGTGTATCTTTTCGAATCTGCCTGGCTTCTAAGGCCGTATTGACAGCTGCACTAATAATAATGAGATTGAATACAGCCCATACTAAATTGATTGCTATTGTTGCAACTATTTGATCGCTGACATCGTCAGCTGTCAGTCTAATAACTCCAGCAACAATTCCGGTGCAATTTAGAAGCAATAGAATGATGATGGGTGTCGATGACTTCCAATCAACGTAATCCTCTTTGTTGGTTCCGCCCTTGGCAGTTGAATTAAAAGCGCCAAATTTCGGATTGATCATCGCAAGCAAAACAGGGAACAGAATATACCAAGACAAGGCTGTTTCATAAACCTCGTTCCAAAAGGAGTGCCTAAAGCGACCTTGAATTAAAGAGTTGGTAATGTTGGCAATGAATATACTCGGAATTGCATAAATAATGACTTCGAACACGCTTGCACTAAATATTTCTGCGCCAAATATGAGGTATGCCAAAGGAGCCGTTAAAAATACTAAGCGTGGTAATCCATAAAAGAAATGCAACATGGCATTGGTGTAGCAAAGGCGCTGGAAGATGCCCAAACCACGCCCTAAAAGGGGGTTATCAATTCTAAAGATTTGAGCCATACCACGTGCCCAGCGCCTTCTTTGAATAATGTGACCAGAAAAACTTTCAGTTGCTAGTCCTGCGGCTTGAGGGATAGCAAGGTAAGCTAGGTTATATCCTTTTCTACTGAGTTTTAATGCCGTATGCGCATCCTCAGTTACTGTTTCAATCGCAATACCGCCAACTTCCATCAGTGCTTTGCGCTCCAGAATGGCGCAGGAACCGCAAAAAAAGGATGCGTTCCAAAGGTCATTTCCATCCTGTACTAAACCATAAAAAAGCATGCCCTCATTAGGGACTTTGTTATGAATCTTTAAATTCTTTTCAAATGGGTCGGGTGAATATAGATAGTGAGGGGTTTGAACAAGTGCAAGCTTGGGATCTTTAGAAAACCATCCCATTGAAATTTGTAAAAAAGAGCGGGTGGGAATATGGTCACAATCAAAAATAAGAACATAGTCACCATTAGTGACTTGTAATGCAGCATTTAAGTTTCCTGCTTTGTTGTGTCGGTTGTTATCGCGCGTAAGGTAATTTACATCTACTTTATTGCAGTAATCCCGAAATTCCTCTCGGCGACCGTCATCCAATAAGTGCACTCGTAACTTATCAGCAGGCCAATCCATTGATTTTGCCGCCAAAATAGTGGTCCTCACAACCGACAAGCTCTCGTTGTAGGTTGGAATCATGACATCAATAATTGGCCAATCCTTTTGATCAAGCGACATCGCCACTGAGGGGCGCTTTAAAGGCATGATTGTCTGAAGGTAGCCTAGAAGCAAAGCGAAATACGTATAAATCTCAGCAAGAACAAGGCCCCATCCAAAAAAAACATCCAAAGGGGTGTCGAAATCAGTGGTGCTAGTTATTCGCCAATACATATAGCGAGATGTAATCATGATCGAAATCACGATCATCACAACAATACGTGTATGACCCCATGATTGCTTGTTAATAACTAGGATAGATACAAAGGCGAACAAGCCAAAAATCATCTGCTCTGTTTGGGTCAGGGAAGCAGTAACCACTAGGTAAGTTGCTAGTATTGCCGTTATCCCTAACAATAAATTAAGCGGCCAATTATTCCGGCCTGAGATGCTGCCCCCCAATTTATTGGCATTAGGGTTGGAATTCATTGAGGATCTCAAAATGAATTCCTTTTCGCTGATGCCTGATAAATACTAGACATGACTTCTGTTATTTTTGAGGCTGCATCTGAGAAATCTTGCGTTGCACGGCAATTGGGATCATAAGCAAGAATATTTGTTCTACAGGCCAAAGCCTCTTGAATAGATTGGTCTTGATGAACCAGCGCAATATTTTCAGCGCCAACCTGCATTGAGACGATGTCAGCGATATCCTCATTGAGTTGACGTGAGCGATCGATTTGATTAAGGATGTAAAGAGATCCGACATAGTCAGATCGGCCTTCACAATATTGTCCTATCGCACCATTAATCATGGGGATTGTTGTGTAACTTGCCGCATCGGCAATATTAACTACGATTGTGAGATTAGCTGCGCTAAGCGCTTGCTTTAAAAAGGGTAATTGTCCTGAAGTATCAATCACTACATAGGCTTCTGGTGAGAGCCCCAAACTGTGTAGTTGTTCTTTTAAGAGATTGGCTTGAGTTGCGATAGCCTGCTCAAAGTTACTGCGTTCAGACTCAGTGATTTTTCCAAATGGAAGTACAAGGCAACCGTCATTTGATTTAATAATGGATTCTTTCCACCTACTGGACTGAAAGCCGCTAGATACGATGCCGCCTTCATCTGATGGATTAATTCCAAAATGGAAGCGCAATGAATTCTGGGGATCAAAATCAAGGGCTAAAACTTCATGACCTTTATTTCTTAAAGCTGCACATAGGTTGGCGCTAATCGTAGTTTTACCAACCCCCCCTTTACCAGAAACCACAGAAATAATTTTCATGAGCGCTTTAACCTTTCAAACAATGAGCTGATATTTTCTGAAGCGGCTCTATTGTTGTTACGCGAGATAAATGCAAATTCACTGAGCTTTTCATTAACTTCGATTGCTGGTGTAGAGAGAGTTTCATCAGCAAACGCCTTGGCGGATATTTCGACACTTTCGATAGATGAGGCCTCACCGGCTATTTCATTGTTCTTATCTGGAATTTCAATGCTGGTTTTCTCGACCAATGCCTCCGCAATAAAAATCGTCTCCGATACAGCGACTTTAGGTGCGGGTCGAATCATCTTTGCTGGACTAGAAATCAACACTGCTGCCCTAGGAACGGGGGCCTCTAGCGGAGTTATCTGGTTAATTGCCGCTATTAATGGCCAGCGCTCAAGTGATTTCATAACCTCTTGATGCTGAACAATTTCCTGATAGCTATCCGGATTTTCACTGATTACATCAAATAGAATTGCAACATCACTCTTTTGCTTCATGGGTACTCTTTCTTGCGTGGTAGTAATGATTTGGATGGCTTTGAGAGGCTTAAGGGCTTAAGCGCTTAATTGAAACTCTGTACTACCGAATTCATCCGTGGCAGAAATCTGGCGAACGCGCAAGGTATCACCCGCTCCCATGCCGGACAACCACTTTTGATAGGTACCCTCTAGAAAGCCCGTAACCCACAATGGAGTTTCCATTCCGTAGGCGGTATTTAGTAAATTTCCATTGGTTGAGCCATGATGAATAATGTTTAAAACACCATCATTCTCTTCAAGCTCAACTCGCCCCCAATCCATATCCTGCCAAACAGAACACATAGCAGCTTGTAAATCAGCAATGGTTTCACATTCAGGTAGAGGCGTTTGTGATCCAAACTGTATGCCAATGCTGTGCATGACTATTTTTGGATTTTTAAGTTCAAATTGTTTGCAAAGTCCATGGGCTGTTGCAGCTAAGAGGCTACGCCACTGCCTAGCTGATTGACGCTGAATTCGATAATCAATTTTTTTGGTGTTAATCATTATTTTCTCCAAGTTGGCTGGGATTTTTTTCCAGAAGAATCGAGTTTCTTGATGCTGATGTTTTTAAGCGACCTAAAAAACGCATGAGTCATCTAGAAAACGCAAAACTATCTTAAATAACTGCAAATTTATAGATTCATTTACCTAGTAGCCTGTTGTATTTATCGGGAAACGGCGCGAGCTAATGTGACTGAGGGAAGCTCCCCGTATTGTTTATGGTAGTAGTCAGCAAATGAGGCAGGTTTACTAAATCCGCAAGCGAGGGCAATGGATGTCACGGTTTCACCTGGTGTTGCGGATGTCAGGTGACCATGGGCCATAGCCAATCTTTCTGCTCGAACCCACCTCATAGGTGTGGTGTTGTAGCGCTTTAAAAACCCATAGTGGAGGTTTCTTGCAGACATATTGCTCACTCTCTCTAAGGTCGTAATACTAATGGGTTGACCTAGGTGCGCCTGGATGTAATCACATACTCGATCTAGTAAGCGTCTGCCGTATTTTCGATTTGGATTTAATGAGGCCTCATCTAGAAATAATTCAGGCTGTAGCATTACTGCAAGATTTCGATATATGTTTTCATCTAGCTCAGTTCTATTTAACAATTCAGGTTGCAATGAAAATTGATCTAGTAAGTTCGCTAATTGCCTAAAAATAGTCTCAAAAGATAGCCTGCCAAGTTGAAATTTGAGGTTTTGAGGGCCAATTAAATCAAGGCTATTTCGAGAATTTTGCTCAATACCAAGCATGCCTGATGAGATAAGGTCTAATTTTTGAGGGTCGATATCGATGATTAATAGTGATCGCAATGAGCTTTCACCACTTCCTATGCATTTTGGTAGCAGTAAGGCATTAACCCCAGCCTCCCAGCAAATAGTGCGACCGTCTATCAGTAGTTCACCTTGACCAGAAAAAGGAATGATGAAAGTGGCACTTTCATTTTTATCTAGTTTTTCTCTGATAGGGGTGCTTGCTGTTGCCACCATCTTCATCCCATTAACATTTAAAAATGAAGATTGATGTTGAAAAGGCCCTTGATTCGCTATGGACTCATATTCTTTCAAGCCTGGAACAATTGGCAGAATACGATTAAGCATTTCAGTGGTGGAATCGTCTATTTTTGCCGAACGCCCACCAAAAGCAAGAGGTGGCAAGAGATTCTTTAATTTTTTCCTTTGCATCAAGCGAGAAGCATTCTTCACCAAATAAAGATTAAAAATCAATTCAAACCAAAGGGGTTCAGCTCAAACTGATATTGATGTATGGTATTTTGATGAGAAGTACGGGCTCATGCGACCTCAAAAGCGCAACATCACTCTTAAAAATGCAAAACTACTTAGGAGTGTTTCAGCGAGCTAAGGCGCGAGCAATTGTGGCAGAGGGTAGCTCTCCAAATTGCTTTAGGTAGTAATTTGCAAATGTAGTGGGTTTTGTAAATCCATACTCAAATGCAATTTTAGACGTTGTATCTCCAGGGATGGCGCGATTCAGTTTGCTATGGATCAGCGTTAAGCGTTCCATTCTTACCCACTGCATTGGGGTGCAGTTATAGCGCTGCAGGAAGCTGTAATGTAATTTACGTCTAGACATGCAGCTAACACGCTCTAGATCTGTTAAGTTGATTGGCTCTTGTAAGTTAGCCTGAATATATTGACACACTCGATCAAGTAAACGTCTGGCATATGCCCGAGAGGGTGTTGAAGTAGAGGCATCTAGGAAGAGTTTGGGCTCTAACATCATGGCAATATTTCTATATAAGCTATCCTCCATCCCAGATTGATTGAGAAGTTCAGGTTGTAAAGAATATTGGTCTAGTAAGCTTGCTAATTCTCGAAAAATAGCTATAAAGGATATTCTTCCAACTTGAAGGTTAATTTCACGTGGAAGCTCTAAGTTCAAAAGGGGTTTTGAACGAGAACTAATGCCCAGCATATTGACCGCAATTGACTCGAGTTTTTTAAGGTCTAGATCTAGCATTAAAATTGATCTAGTTGTGCTTTGTGAGCTTCCACCACAATTTGGTAGAAAAACAGCGTTTTTACTGGCCTGCCATTGCAACTTATTTCCATTGGCTATTAAGTCACCGCGTCCTGAGAGAGGAATGATCATGGTAGATTTATTGGTTTGTCCCACAGTTGATCGAATAGGGGTGCTAGCGGTAGCGGCGATATTCATTCCATTGATTGAGAGCATCGAAGAATGATGGCGAAATAGAGTGTCATCAACCAGAGATTCGTATTCCACAAGTCCAGAAACAATAAACTTCAATCGTTCACGCATATCGTAGACTGAGTAATCAATGTGAGTAGATCGATTACCAAATGCTAGTGCCGCTAAATGGCTATTGAAGTTTTGGCTTTGATTCACAATTAGCTTTAGGTTTGGTTACGGCTTAAGAAGTATTGAGATGGCATTACTTATATTTGTAAAAGGTGCTGCCATTAGCTACTATGGGAATCAACTAGTTTTGGTTAGCTAGCGTTTTTGTTAGTCTCTCAAATTCGCTAGTAAGTTCTTGCAGACTTCTATTAATTGATTCAGTGGCGCGTAGATATTCCTCTTGCCTAGTCTGTAATATTTCACTTAGGGGCATAGTAGCTTGGTGAGCGGTATCGACTTTAGGCATACCTAGAGCATTTAAGTCTATATTTAACCAGTATCTTAAAACTAATAATTTATCGAGCTCTGGTATAGCCATGCCACGTAACCATCTTCGAGCAGATTCTTGGGTAATAGCTTCGGATAAGCGAGTACGTAAATTAAATTCTTTGGCCACAAAAGCGGCTGATGGAAGTTCTCGATAGCGAATTAATAAACAATTGATGAGTGCTTTTGAAAATTCATCTCGTAGGCCTTGCTTTGAATTGATCACAATAATTAAATTACATTAGATATTTATTAGAGTGGGTAATTTAATTTACGCATTAGCTTTTTGATCGGGCCGATCTTGCTGCTTCATTGGCTAAAGTCGACATTCTTACGGCTTCTGCTGCAGCTTCGGTAGCAATTTTAGTAGCCTCGGCAGCTTCTGCAGATGCATTTAAGGAAGATTCCTCTGCCTGTTCTGCAACAGCTCTTGCAGCAGCTGCACTTGCTGCTGCAGCAGAAGCAGCAGACTCAATAGCAGATTCTGCTGCTGATGCTGCAGCATCGGCTGCAGCATCTGCCGCTACGACAACTAAAAAAGCTGCGGCTTCTGTGGCAGCAGTAGAAGCATTTTTTGCCGCCGCCGCCGCTTTAATCGCTCCATTGGCAGCCCGCTTAGCAGCCTCAGCAGCATGAGCAGTAAGCTCTTTAAGTGCAGTTAGTGCTTTGCTATAGCGCCTATTAATAATTAAATACCCTTGTCTAAGATCGCCCATCTCAGTCTCAAGCGAGAGTATTTTTCTTTCGATATCTTTTATGTTGGCCATCATTTTTTCCCCCAAATCAATTATGTCACTTATATTTTTGCTTTATATCCGATCCACGAATTATGTGGATTTATTTTTAGGAAATACACCTTTTGAGTGTAATTAAGCCCTAAAAATTCTCTAAAGTAAGTTTTTTTCCCTAGCAAATGTTTGGCTAGACCATGATTTCATATTTTTCTGGATCATTGGGGAGAAAACGGCGAATAAATCACGATTACATTTTTCAGCATTGTTTAGCAGTTTTTTGGTCGACTTAATTTAAATTACATATCAATATTCCGGCTGGTCACTTAACCACTACGACAATTTAAGGGCATTGATGAAGCAAATTCTCCAGCTGACTAAAAGGGGCGAATTCCAAGAGGGCGAATTCCAAGAGATTGCTATGAATATCATTGAGTCTACTGATTATGCCATTATTATTTGTGAGAGCCAGTCTAACGATAACCTTAGCTCCAAAATAGTTTATGTAAACGATGCTTTCGTGATAGAAACAGGGTATTCTAAAGAAGAGATAATTGGTAACCCCCCCCAAATTCTTCACGGGCCAAAGACAGACAAAGCCATTATTGACAAAATTAATATTGCAATAAAAGCGCAGCAATCAATTCGTGCTGAAATCCTGAATTACAAGAAAAATGGCGATGAGTTTTGGCAAGAACTCAATATTTTTCCCTTAAGGCGTAATGTGAATGAAAATGTTCGCTTTGCAATAATTCAACGAAACATAACGCTAATAAAAATAAATGAAAACTCTATCTTAGAAGCTAAAAATTCATTGGAATTAGCAACCAAGGCTGGAGGTATTGGAGTTTGGGACTGGGATATCGTCAACGATGTTTTAAGTTGGGACCAGGGTATGTATTCGCTTTACGGCATTAATAGTCGAGACTGTCATAGTGGGTACGATTCCTGGCGCCTTGTTGTGCATCCAGATGATCGTCAAATGGCAGATTCGAAAGTAATTGAAGCAATCAAAAGCGGAACATTGAATACTGAGTTTAGGGTGATCTGGCCTGACACTTCAGTGCACCATATCCGAGCCCATGCGTTAGTAATTAAAAACTCCTCCGGGCAAGCTACCCGTATGGTTGGTACCAATTGGGACATTACGGTTACTCATATGGATCGAGAGCAAATTGAAGCCGCATCGCTCATCGATTCTTTGACTAATTTGCCAAATCGACGTTTATTTATTGATCGTCTAAAGCAAGCCTTGTTAATTGGACAGCGAAGCAATACCTACGGAGCATTATTTTTTATTGATATTGATCAATTTAAATTTATTAATGATAAGTTTGGGCATCTAGCAGGTGATTATTTGATAGTTGAACTCGCAAAGCAAATAAAAGGGTGTTTGCGTAAGTCCGATACGATCGCTAGATACGCCGGAGATGAGTTTGTCGTTTTAATAAGTGAGATAAATAAGCCAATTAAGGAGACTTATCAGGAGATGCATAAACTTGGTGAAAATATTAGATCTTCTATAGCAAAGCCGTATTCCATTCCTCATTGGACGGATCAGATGGAGAAATGTTTTTCGATCATTAATCCAACTGTTAGCATAGGTATCAAGATCTTTGACGATAGTATGAGTGATTGGGAGGGCATTATTGCTCAGGCTGATTCTTCAATGTATGCTGCCAAACGATCTGGCGGTAATACAGTTCAATTTAGCATTCTTCCTAATGAAATATGCACAGATCGATTTTTGCATGAATCAGAAGAAGTTTT
>Ga0194045_1000056_pt1 | contig 30492 bp, 25 predicted proteins | sample JunL6211m_MetaG_FD_161686 | JGI IMG/M metagenome (GOLD analysis project Ga0194045, IMG submission 161686) | Anoxic zone freshwater microbial communities from boreal shield lake in IISD Experimental Lakes Area, Ontario, Canada - Jun2016-L626-11m | ecosystem: Environmental > Aquatic > Freshwater >...
TCAAATATTAGTAAGATTTAGTTGTGGAGAATATGTGGATAGGGCGATATATTAAGGGCTATTCGCCAAGAACTTGCTTGTAGACATCTAGAGTTTGCTCGGCGGTGCGCTTCCAGGAGTATTTTGCGGCCTGTAATCTGCCTAGTTGTCGCAATTTGCTTGCGTGTTTTGGGTCGTCGATGACACGAGCGACTGCGCTGGCTATTTCAAAGGGTTCTAAAGGGTTAAAGTACTCAGCAGCATCGCCATATATTTCTGGCAGGCAGGTCGCGTTAGACGAAACTACTGGTGCGCCGTGAATCATAGCCTCAAGCCCTGGCAGGCCAAAACCCTCCGATAGAGAAGGGAAGACGTAGGCAGCAGTGTGCTCGTAGAGCCATCGTAGCTGTCCCTCGCTGACGAAATCGGTGAATATGACATCTGTTATGCCGGCATTGTCGACATCGCGGCTAATGCGCTTGTAGAGAGTATCTTTTTTGCCCGCTAACACTAGTTTTAGGTCTGGATGGGTGGTTTTTAGCATAGTAAAGGCGGCAATCAGATTTTCTAGATTTTTGTGGGGAAGGGGACGCCCAACATACATAATATACGAATCCTTATCTGTTAATTGCTCGATTTTTACTGGTTCGTCAGTAATTTTGTCGGCAGATTCATAAGTTACGAAGATTTTTCGACTATTTATGTGAGCGAATTTTGCCACAGCGTCCTTAACATATTCGGATGGCGTAATTACAAAAGCTGATTTACGAGCCACTAATTTGTTAACTTGCTTATAAACTTGCTGTTTGGCGGTAAAAATTAGTCTATTCTTAGAAGGATTACGAAATTTAGTGGTAGTTAAATCATGCATTGTTGTCACGACTTTACTGCGCAAATAAACAGGTTGCTGCACAAAAGCAAAATGAACAAGATCAGCGTTTAAGCTTTTGACTTGTCTCGAAAAACCAATTTGTTCAGCGAAGGTGAATTCCTTAAAAGGCGCAGTCACCTTTTTAAAGTGCTTATTAGTTGGCTGCCAGCCATCAAAATCCTCAGGTTTAAGCAGTACAACATATTCATGGCCATTATCGATTTGCTGTAAGTAATGCAACAATCTCTCGATATAGCGACCCGAACTGGTCCTGAGTTCCCTTGCATCAATCGCAATTTTTTTCATACTAACATAATACTACATCGTGACTACCCTGGTTTTGCCAAATCACAAAACCCCTCTCTGTTGGAGGCTTAACCTCCTGGTTGCCCTGGTTGCTGGTAGAGCAAATACTAGTTAGGAGTTTGAAAAAATCTGATTTTAGCAAATGCTAGTGTATAATTTATTAAATGAATAAGTTTGACTTACAAAATAACCAAACTAAAGAAAACGGCGCCAACCTACAATCCATTGAACATCTAAAGTCAGTAGGAACATTTCCAGGCAAAGAAGCATTTAAGCTGAAGAATTCAAACAAAACTAAAGGTATATTAATAGCTGTATTTTCGTTAGTGTTGTTGGGTGCTAGCATTATTAGTCTGGTATTTGTGAAAAAACCAAAGCCAACCGCGTTAAAAAACAACACCATCATAACTCAGCCGGTAGCCACGCTAGAGGTTAAGGTTGGCGGAGTTCCAAAAAGCCTGATAGAACATAGCTCTGGCATGAGTAGCATGGGTATTGGATATATAAAAGCTAAGCAAATAGCTTCAAAAGGTAACATTTTGTTCAAAAAAGTGTTTGCTGAAGAGGTGCCAACTTATCATCCAGCAATATTTTATTTTGACACTGTTGACGGTAATAAGCAGGCATTTTCGTACGATGTTACCTCCAAAGTATCTGAGCAGTTAACCACTGGCTCAGATAACCCTAACACGCTCACCTTTTCAAGCATCACGCAACGTCTGGTTTATGCTTCGGCTTGCGATATTATGACTGTTGACCTTAACACTAGAACAAAAATTACGATTGCTAACGGTGTAAATAATCCTGGAGATGGCATCAACGATCCAAGTGCCTATTGCTACAGACCAGAAACAATTTCGAGTGATGGCAATAGCCTTGTTTTTATAGCAACCAGGACCGTAAACTCCACTGACACTGGTCTGGTAGGCTATTCTCACGTTGCTATCTACGATTTTACTACCAAAAAAACCAAGGATTTGACCATACCGGACGGCTTCAATAGCTCCAGCGATGTTGTCTGGTCGAATGACGGTAACTTGATAATTAAATACGCAAAGTTTGGAAAATACGGGTCACTCGATAAGTCTCAAATTTTTATCCATGATACTACTAGTGATAAGACAGTAAATTATGACGGCCCCGACGAAGTTATTAATGGAGTAACGGTCGTTGGTGACATGGCCTATGCGCTCAATAGCACAACTAATGATGTAGAAGTTGCTAACATTAAGCAAAATAAACCCTTCGTGAAAGTTCTTGGTTCTGAAGGAGTGATGTCGTTCTTGGTTAAGCTAGATGACAGCGGCCAGAATGCAATCGAATTAATCGGAACAAGTGGTCAATTTTGCTCACCAGACATATTTAGCCTGCCCGCTATCGGTGGTGAGATGAAGAAACTATACAACTTCACGAGGTGTGGTGGTGGTGTGTTGGGCTGGGGGCAGAGTTATGACGAGTTTTTCTATGTCTCAAACTACAATAACAAAAACGAGATAAGCCTATTTAACTTAAAAGATCATACTTCGACGGTAATCAAGACCGATTTACCGATGTTATAGATTAAAATCACATTTTCCCTATCCGTTGGAGGTTAAACCTCATGGTAACCTGTTAAGGGTTAAACCCTTTGGTCTGGGGGTTTGGTGATTTTTTTGGTGTGATTTTACGGGTTTTGGGGGATTTGGGGATGTCCTATATAATAGGTGGAAATGGTGGGGTTTTATTAATTTAACAGAGGAAATTATGTCACACGAATCACAATCTTCTAACCCCGGCTCGTTTAGTAACTTTTATTTCGAGAATGGATTGTATGCCTCTGGCATGACCAAAGACGAAGCAGTCAGTAAATATTCTGAGGCCGCTAACAGCCACCGTGAAGCACTAGCCTCCCAAAATAAAATAGACACGGATAGTCTGCATTATGGCACTAGATTGCCTCTTGTTGAAATTGAGCCAATAGCTAGCGCCAGACCAGTCGGCGACCCAGCCATCAGTCGCGAGACTCACAGCTAGCTCCATAAACTATTTTATATAGCTACGTTATTAGCGATATCTATTATTTCTTGGACGGTCTTTTTTAGCGAGAATTTTTCAGCCTGCTTTTTTCCTTTTTTGATCATTGACTGTCTTAGATCGGTATCGTTGACTACCTTTTGAATAGCCGGAGTTAATGATTCCCCGTCTTTTACTAGAATTGCTGCATCACCTGTTACTTCTGGAATTGACGAGTTGTCGCTGGCTATTACCGGGCAACCTGCTTGCATCGCCTCTAATATAGGCAGCCCGAAGCCTTCATAGCTGCTAGGGAAAACGAACGCCTCTGCTCTTGAATATAAGTACGTAAGGTCGTCGCCATTTATGTACCCAGTAGATATTACGTCATTCGAAAACTGGCTATTGGCATCTATTAGATTCGTCCAGCCAATATCTTTCAATTGATCTTTTAGCTCAAACTCTTTGCCAACTACAACTAATCTTAGGTCAGGATTCTCTGATTTTAGGTTAAAAAAACTCTGCAATAACTTCATGATATTTTTACGAGAGTCTATGCCGCCTACATAAAGCAAGAAACGTTTACTCGCTAGATTTTTTATACTACTTGACGCCAGGCTAGACTGCCCTATTTCTGCTATTCCCAAGCTCACAACTCTGGCATCAATTTTTTTAAGTTCTGGTAAATAATGGCGCATGTCATCTAGTGAAGATTTAGAGATAGCTACGATAATGCGTGACTTCTTATATTCCTTTAGAGTTCTGACGTATTTTTGCCAGTGAGCGTAATCGGATATTTTGTTTCTGAATTGTCGAAAGTTCCTAATTCTATTAAGATTTGTTTTGTTACGAAAAATTAGCGGAATTAAATCATAAAAAATCGTAACAGTTGGAACAGAAGTCGGTACGCCTAGGCTCGCGTCGAACTGAAGCAGAACCCCGATATCGTCTTGATTAGGTATTATTGGTTTAGAGGACCTAAGTACCGATCTAAAGTATTTACGTCGTCCAAGTTTGGCGGTAGGTAGTGTAATTATCTGAGCTTCAGGTACGTCTTTAAGCAGATTTGGCGTGGGAAGACCGCCGTCGATATAATAGATGAACTTTTTGCTACTGCCGTTATCTGCTCGCGAATATTTTATAAAAAATTCTAAGGTTTTGCCAATTCCCCGAAATTGGTTGTGGTTTTGCAATGGTCTGGCGTCGATTCCGATTTTCATAGGTATGTGCTCGAATATTAAATTAGTAAATCACGTAAACAATTAAATTAAATATACTTTTAGAAGCCTGTGTTACGAAACTATTTCTATTGACTTCTTAAACTATACGTTGTTATCTGTTAAAATAACAGCTATTAGATTAAGGAGAAGTAATGGCAAAGAGGGCACTTATCACAGGAATTACTGGTCAGGATGGCTTTCATCTTGCTGAATTGTTGTTATCAAAAAATTACCAAGTATATGGATTGATTAGGGGACAGCATAATCCTAAACGCTCAGTAGTTGAGGCTAGCTTTCCGGAAGTTGAGTTGATTGAAGGCGATTTGACAGATATTTCATCGCTAGTTAAGGCACTGCAAGTCTCAAAGCCGGATGAAATATATAACTTAGGTGCTTGGAGTTTTGTTGGCGGTTCATTCAAGGAACCGATTTTAACATCTGATGTTACAGCAAAGGGTGTTCTTAACTTGCTTGAAGCGGTAAGAATTAATGGCGGCGAAAAGACTATGCGAATTTATCAAGCATCTACTTCAGAAATGTACGGTGGACTTGAGTATAATCGACCAACAACTGGCTATACCGAAGAGTCGCCTTTTCATCCGAGAAGCCCGTATGGGGTAGCCAAGCTTTATGGTCATTGGATTTCACGCAACTATCGCGAGAGCTATGACATGTTTATATCCTGTGGAATTTTATTTAATCACGAAGGTCCTCACCGTGGCGTTGAGTTTGTTACCAGAAAAATTAGCAAAGCCGTAGCACGTATTAAGCTAGGACTACAGGAAGAAATTGTGCTTGGAGATCTAACGCCAAAGCGTGACTGGGGCTATGCTGGCGATTATGTTGAAGGTATGTGGTTGATGTTGCAGCAGGATAAACCAGATGATTTTGTGCTAGCAACTGGCGAGACTCATTCTATAGAAGAGTTTCTAGACCTAGCCTTCAAAGAAATCGGTATAGATGACTGGAAGCCATATGTCAGACAGGATCCAGCCTTTATGCGCCCTGCCGAAGTTGATGTTTTATTGGGCGACCCATCAAAAGCCGAAAAAGTTTTGGGATGGAAGCGCCAAGTCGACTTCCCAGGCTTAGTAAAGATGATGGTCTCCAACGATTTAGCTATAGAGTCCTCTAGAGCGAAGAGTATTTAACGAAATCAGCTATAGTCTGTTCGAATGGGATCTGAGGCTTCCAACCGGTGTCATTAATTAGGTGGGAGTTATCTCCTAGATGCTCCAAAGGATCGTTTGGGCGCACTAGTGATGGATCGACTAGTATTTCGATTTTATCCGCGCCGGGTATTAAGCGCCTGAGTTCGTCGACAATTTCTTCGCCACTACGAGACACGCCACTGCAAACATTGTATATTGGCTGCGATAATCGGTCTGATTCGGCTGTCGCTAACAAAACATAGGCCCTAACAACGTCACGAACATCAGTGTAGTCGCGTCGAGTATGTAAGTTGCCTGATCTTAAAACACCATTGCCAGCTACGGCTTCAACCATTCTGTGATACATATCTGGGACCAAGAATCCTTGGCCTTGCCCTGGGCCAATATGATTAAAGGGTCTAACTACGATGCACTCAATCTGTTTATTTTTGCGGAAAGAGTCCAGAGATTTCTCCATGGCTATTTTGCTTAGTGCATAGGGCGAACCGTTTATTATAAGTTTTGAGTCTTCTTTTAAGGGCAGAGCCTGTTCTCCGTCATATACTGCGCCTGTGCTGACCGCTATGACCCTCGCCTTGCTAATTTGATCTACGAGTCTTTGGCAGATATTCGTCAAAACAGCAACATTAACTTTTTGGTATAAGTCTGATTGATCAAAGGACTGGCCTACATTAGCTAGTCCAGCCAAGCTTATAAACGCGTCATAAGAACTTAAATCAAGTTTATTTACCTCGTTTGAATCGGCCAAGTCACAAACAATGTATTCGTCGACTAGGTCTTTTATCTCTGGAGACACATCCGGTTCTCGCGATATGCCGCCAATTTTGCAACCAGATTTTGCTAGTTCTCGCACTAGGTGTTTGCCAACAAATCCATTTAATCCGGTCACTAATACTTTCTTTGTCATAATATTAGCCTACACGACAATCGGCATTTCTGGAATAACAAGAATACAATTAATTGATGTGAGGTGCTATAAGTTATAGAATAAGATGACGTGGAAAAACTAAAGAACCGTTATCGATATTCATATATTCTACTAAAGCAGTTGATTAAGACTGACTTTAAACTTAGGTACCAAAACTCAGTGCTAGGTTATTTGTGGACTTTATTGCGTCCGCTGTTTCTTTTTATGATTTTATACGTCGTATTTGTGGTTGTACTGAAGACTGGTGGAGATGTTCCGCATTTTGGTGTTTATCTTCTCCTCGGAATTATTTTGTGGAATTATTTTGTGGAAGTTACCACCGGTAGCGTAGGATCAATAGTTGGCAAGGGAGATATATTAAGAAAAGTTAATTTCCCAAGATATGTAATAGTGTTGGCCGGATCGTTCTCCGCACTCATAAATCTAAGTTTAAACCTTCTGGTTGTGTCTCTCTTCATGTGGCTCGGTAAGGCTGAGCCAAATCATTACGCTTTATTGTTTCCTCTTCTGATTGCTGAGTTATTCGTATTTGCTCTAGCCGTCAGCTTTATTTTGAGTGCTGCATATGTAACTTTTCGTGACTTGAACTATATCTGGGAAGTAATCGTTCAGGCGGCATTTTATGCGACACCAATCCTTTACGCATTTTCTTACGTAACTCAAAAAAGTCCAATAGTTGCAAAATTAATCATGATTAATCCAGTGGCTCAAATAATCCAAGACGCCAGGTATGGATTAGTGACTAACAAGACCGCAACAATCGCCTCGGTTTATCATAGTAAAATGGCCTATGTAGTACCCGTAATGATAGTGTTAGTTCTTACCGTGTTTGCCGCAATATATTTTAGAAAAAAATCACCAAATTTTGCGGAGAATGTTTAGTATGAGTGAGATTGAAAATGCTATTCAAGTAAGTGCTGTGTCGAAAACCTTTAAGCTGCCGCACGAAAAAGTAAGCTCGATAAAGAATATTTTTACTAACGCTATTGGCTATATTCGCAAAAGGCGCACATATGAAGTTCAGCAGGCGTTGAGTGATATATCTTTTGAGGTAAAAAAGGGTGAATTTTTTGGAATTGTTGGGCGCAATGGTAGCGGCAAAAGTACCTTATTAAAAATGCTGGCTGGAATATACCAGCCTACCAAAGGGTTGATAGAGATTTCTGGACGTTTAGTGCCCTTTATTGAATTAGGTGTTGGCTTTAGCCCGGAACTGACTGGTCGTGAGAACGTTTTTCTTAACGGGGCCCTGCTAGGTTTTAGCAAAAAGGAAATAACAGAACAGTATGATGAAATTGTAGATTTTGCAGAGCTTGAACCTTTCATGGACCAGAAGCTCAAAAACTATTCATCAGGAATGCAAGTTAGGCTAGCTTTTTCTATGGCTGTACGAGCAAAGGCTGATGTTTTGCTTATCGACGAGGTACTAGCAGTTGGAGACGCGGATTTCCAGCGTAAATGCTTCGACTATTTCAAGAAGCTTAAAAAAGATAAGGTGACAGTTGTTTTGGTTACGCATGATATGGAGGCTGTGCGAGAATATTGCGACAGGGCGATGCTAATCGAAAAAAGTAAAATAATCGACATAGGATCTACAAGCGATATTGCTGAAAAATATCTAAAGTTATTCTCAAAGAATAGTCAGCAATTTGATAATAAAAAAAGCCAGAACAGCAACAGATGGGGTGATGGTACGGTAATCAGTGAAGATATTAGTATGGCGGTCGAGATGGACTCAATTAGCATTAACCAGAACATAACAGTCAATAACGAACTGAAAGGTTTTGTTGCGGGCTTCAGACTTCGTGACTCGGCAGGCAAAGAGATAACCGGCACAAACACAAAGATAGAGGGCGTAAAGCTTCCGTTATTAATTAGTGGTAGTCAGGCTTCAATAGTCTGGAAGTTTCCGAATATATTAAGTGAAGGTAACTACACTGTAGATTTAGCGATTCTTCATGCTGATGCCGTAACTGTAGCTGATTGGTGGGATGAGGCAGTTAAGTTTAATGTTAGTAGGGCTCGGCATGTGCCTTATTCAATATATCCAGGATTCGAAATTACAGTTAGTAAATCTAAATAATAACGACGACTATTTATAGCCTATAACAGCGTAATCTTGAGGTCCGTAAAGTTTTTTGACAACGCCATTAATTATTTCGTCTTTATATATTTTTTCAAGTGCTGGATGAAGCCGTATGATTTTTACATCTCGAAAGCCTACGTAATTAAAGCAGAACTTCAAGAATTTTGGTGGTATAGGTCGTAAATGGGAAGGGTCGTAATAGAAGCTAAACGCGCCAACACTTAAATTTTCAGGATTAGGGGTTTCAAAAAGAGCAAAGCCGTCAACCGCAAGTGCTTTGTAGCAATTCTGAAGAAGTTCGATTAGGTCGGCGAATTGAATATGCTCTACTAAATGAAAGCCCGTAATGGCGCTATAGCTGCGTTCTTTCTCTTTCGCTAGGAATGTTATTGCATTGTCCTCTATGACCTTGAAGCCTTTTAGTTTAGATGACTCAACCATCGACTTATTAAGGTCTAGGCCCACTGCGTCATATTTATTATTTTTCATGAACTGCAAAAACTCTCCTCTTCCGCAGCCTATGTCGAGAACAGGGTGTTTGCTGTTTTGCCCGCGTATTTTATTAAAATATGGACTGTACACATTAAGACGGTTAAGTATGTCAATCTCGCTGCCCCTAAATTCATTTTCGAATTTTATGTAAAAGTCGTCTAAATCGTGGTTATCAGCTAGTAGTGCCGGCTTATTATTTGATGCTTGTGAGACAGATGGAGCGATTTTTGTATTTGTCTTTTGTGCAGAAGATTGTTCTAGATTGTTAATAGATTTTCTGACTTTAGAAAGTTCAGACATTAAGATGTGATTGATTTCCTTGAGTTCAATAATTTGTTCGTTGGTCTGTATGATCTTGTTGTTAAGATTAGAGGTTTTTACTGCCTGGCTATGTATGTGTTGATTGATTCTATTTAAATGTATTGGTAGTTTTAGATTGTTCATTGTCAGCCTGCCTGAATAGCCAATGACTGGGATTTTATTCAGTATTTCTTTTGCTGATTTTCTATTTTTTGTCATTTTATGCTTTCAATCAATTTTAAGAACTTTTCTCCACTTTGTCCTGCCGCGAACATAGGTTTCTTTATGTGCTCATAACCCTTCATTATTAATTCATGCCTCAATGCATCGTTTGTTAACAGGCTCTCTATGGCTTTTGTTATTTCACTAATACTATCAGCATCAACCATAAGCGCGGCGTTACCTGTTGCTTCGGGTAGAGACGAGTTGTTACTTGATATTACTGGCGTTCCGCAAAACATCGCTTCTACTGGCGGTATGCCGAAGCCCTCATACTTACTAATGTACGTAAAAATCTTTGCTCCGCTAATTAGGGCGGGCATATCTTGGTCGCTGACATAATCCGATGGTTGAATTATTTTAATGTCTTTTGCACGCATGGTCTCTATATGATCGTGAATTTCTTCATCCTTCCATCCCTTAGCGCCAACTAGCAGCAATGGATACTTTTTTTGGAGTTCAGCGTCTATTTTCTCGTAGGCCTTCAGTAATGATATTAGATTTTTTCTTGGCTCTATATTGCCTACGAAAAGGATACACTTATCGAAAATTCCGTACCTAGCCATGACTTTCTTGATTTCACGCTCACCTATTTTATAGAAGACTTTCTTGTCAATTATTGGGTATAATATTTCAATTTTTTCAGAGTCGTATTCATAATACTCGCTAATTTCTTTTTTGCTGTTTTTTGAAATGGTAATAATACGAGTGGCTCTTTTGGCTGACAAACGAACTTGTTTTTCTAGAAATATTCTATTGTTGTCGTCAGCGAATTCAGGATGCAGCACATAAGACAAATCATATATTATTGGAACTACAGGACTACCAGTGGTTGGCCAAGAACTATAGTTTGGGAATACATATATCTGCTTTCCAAAGATTAAATCTATTGGAGGTAATAAATCTCGTTTTCTGAGGCCATTAGTTATTCTGTGGGAGGTAGGCATTCTTTTGATTTTAAAATTATTAAAACCGTAAGATTCTAGTCTGTGAAATGAGCGTCGTGGGGCGCCAAGTGTTATTTTGATATGCTTGTATTTATCGTTCTCTAGCAGGGAGTCGATATCTTTAAGCAAGGATGCGGTATAGTGGCCAATTCCACTAAAGTGATCCAAGCAAATCACGTCAGCATCAATAAATACGCGTATTATTTTTTTGGTCATGTCAGCCATTACACAGTATTATATCAAAAGTAATTAACTTGGTTGTCATTTGTTGAGCTTTATGCCAATTGCTTGCACGAAATCGTTGTATGAGTTGTCAGATGTGTATTGTTTTGATTGATTATAGGCCTCAAGGCTTAGTTTGTTGTACATGTCTTTGTCGTTAATTAGGTTTACTAGCGACTCCCCCATACTTAAGGGATCGCCATTGCTCACAATCTTACCAGTAATATCGTCTTGCACGCTATCTCTTAAGCCATCTGTGTCGTATACAATTGCCGGTGTCCCGTGACAGTTAGCCTCAGTTACTATCAAGCCCCAGCCTTCTTTTATTGAGGTAACTAATATTACTCCTGACCCCTCCAATAAAATTCTCTTTTCCGCCTCTTCTACTCTACCTTTAAGCTCTATAGCTGCGGAATGCCTGGACTGCTTAGCGTATTTGGTGACTTTGTTCGCATAAGAGCCTTTTCCACCCCCAGCTATAACTAGTCTTATATTAGGCTGAGTATCTCTAGCAAACTCAAAGGCCTTAATAGCATCGATAGGTCGCTTCATGGGTCGTAATGAACCCAGGAAGAGAATATTATTGATAGATTTTTTCGAATGCAAAGATGTTGGGCGTAAAGTAGTTATTCCTACTCGAAAAACTTTGATCCTATCAGCAATAAAGCCGAACTTTATTAAATCATTTTTTGTGCTATTGGACTCAGTGATTATTGTCTCGTACTTTTTTGACATTACTTTTAAGTAGATTGGTTCAACCAAGTATCCAATTAACGACAAGGGAAGAGGCAGCTGATAGAACCAAACCGAACGGGCTAGCTGATAAGTTAGTAATACTACGGGTATGTTCTTGGTATAACGAAAAGGAGTAAATGGAATAGTGTTCATCTCGTCGATAATTATGTCTGCATCAGAGCCAATTATCCTATAAGCGCTTTTAGCACGAACGTAAACAGTATATCTACCGCCAGTACGAATAACCTTAACCCCGTCAACGACTTCTTCGTGTTTTGAGTCAGGGTATTTTGCAGTAATAAGAGTAACACTGTGGCCATCCTTTACCAGTCTTTTTCGTATTTGATCTGATACGGCCTCGGCTCCACCTGCTTCTGGGTGATTTATGTCCTTCCACGAGAACCAAACTATGTGCACTTACCTATGCTCCTTAATAACATAAAGCGGTCGATTCTGAGTTTCGTAATATACGCTTTCAAGGTATAGCGCCAATAGTCCTTGGCAAACCAGCACTATACCAACGAGAAAACTCACAAACAGTGCTAGAAGTGCGCTGCCAGTAACTGATAGCCCCAGCGGATCACCAAAGCCATATTTATCGATAGCAAGAAATATTCCTAACCCAGCCGAAAGTAGCGAAATGATAAAGCCCAGTAGCGCAATTAATTTTAGAGGTCTAGTCGAATGAGACACGATGCCATTTATTGCTAGCTTAACTAATTTTCTGAATGAATAGGTTGCTTCACCAGCATGTCGCTCAGCTGCTTCAAAAGGCACCTCAACTCGTTTAAAGCCTAGCCAGTCTATTAAGTTTCTAGTAACGCGGTTTCTTTCTGTGAATTTATTGAATTCTGAGACTACGGACTTGTCTATTAGTCTGAAATCCGTTGTGCCAGCGATAACTTCCTTACCGCCAATAAATTTAATCACGGCGTAAAATAACTTTGAACCATATTTTTTAACTACGCCCTCATTTTTATTAGATGTCCTGATTCCAATAACTACATCATTGCCTCCGTGCCATAATTTGATGAACTGTTCAACTAACTCGACAGGATGCTGACCATCTGCGTCCATAATTAAAACTGCATCACCTTTTGCGATACTAAGCCCGGCGGTCGTAGCAGATTCTTTGCCGAAGTTACGCGAAAGTGATAAATAACGCACCAAATTGGGACTACTGTGTTTTAGTTGCCTAAGTACCGTTAACGAATCATCAGTACTGCCATCATCTACATAAATAATTTCTATTGGTTGACTCAGCTTTTGAAAATAATCCGTAATTTTGTCGTGATGCCAAATTAAATTATCTGTCTCGTTATGAACAGGGATTACTATGCTGATTTTAGAATTAGATTTGTCTTCTTTGCTCATATTGATGAATCCAGCGTATAATTAGTAGATAAACTAAGTGTATCAAAATAAGGACAGATTGTAGTGTTAAATATCGCTAAAACAAAGATTCTACTATTCTGGAATGGGATGACGTCTGACCAAGTTAGTGGCGGCGATATATATATTAAGCAACTAGTTGAATTATCTGAGCCTAGGTACGATATTGTACTCAATGAACATGCCCAAAAAATTATTACCAGTGACAATGTAAGCGTAATCTTGAATACTGACAGTAAAAGCCCTGTTAGTAATCTAGGCATAATATCTATTTATATAAAAAGAGCGTTTAGGTCTGCTTTATTTGCGCGTCACTCATTAATTAAAAACAAAGATTACGATGTTATTCTTTCGTCATCACCTTTTGTATGTGATATTTTACCGGCGACTTTTGTCAGATCTAAAAAAAGGGCTGTCATACTCTTCCATTTAATACCAGAAAGACGTGCTAAAAACTTGGCAATGTACTTTAGATTTTTACTAGCTCGGTTTGAACAGAAAATATCGTTAGAAATAATTAGACACTACTTTCAAATTATACTTGTCGGCAATGAAGAGCTTAGGATTGAGTTGTCCAAGCTAATGCCGGATAAGCAACTCGTCATTGCCCATGCTGGAATTGATATCCAAAAAATTGACAAATCACAAGAACAAAAAAGAGACCCAGATTTAGCATTATTTGTCGGACGCCTAACTACACAAAAAGGTATTTTTGATCTAGTCGAAATAGTAAAGAAAGTTCAAACATTAAAGCCTAACTTTCGATTAGTAATTGTAGGCAACGGTCCTCATAGAAAGCAGTTGATTAAAGCAATAGATGAAGCCGGAGTTAATGGCATTAGTTTGGCGGGGTTTATTGACGAAAAAGCTAAATATGATCTACTGAAAAGGGCTAATTTCTTTTTGTTCCCAAGTTATGAAGAGGGCTGGGGTATTGCACTTGCTGAAGGGTTGTATGCTGGCTGCAAAGTTGTTTGCTATGAAATAGATCACTATCGAGGTATTTTTGATAAGTATCCTTACTATGTAGGAATGGGTGACAAAGAAGCCTTTTCGCAAGTAATAATTGATAACTATAAAGCAAGAGTAGACTCCGGCCAGTCAAAATTTATCAGTAGATATGATTACTCTGAGGTCATTAATAACGTAATTAGCCAAATATAATCATAAAACGACTAAAAGGTACTATTCATTTGCGTGCATCATGAACGCTTTACCGCACAATGCAACCCCTAATAAACCAATAATATTTAGCCCGACCAGGACACTATTAATTGATGAATTAGAGGGCAAGAATACTATGAAGGTAATTAGAAGTAGTGTTAGACCAAAGGGTATAAGATAGGCGGTACGACGACGGAGCACTATAAAATACAGTGTCATAGCAGTGATGATTAAGAAGCTTAGCTTGTAAGCAATTCCGAGTAAACCAAGAACTGAAATGGTTGCCTGTGAATAAGATCTACCAGTAACTAGGCCAGTAATGTCGCCTCCATAGAAGTATAGTAGCGTCATCGCAGTGCCGCAAATAGCAATAAAAAGGCCAATTAATTTTAGAGTTGGACTAACGTTTTTACGAACGGAATTTATATTTATTAATGAAAGATACGGCCAAATAAATATAGTCCCGGCAAAGAACACTACACGACTAATGACATAAAAATCAGTATAGGTAACTACCTCTAACCCACGTTGTTTGATAATCAATAAGTCGGCAATTTGCAGTATATTGACTAACATAATTGCAATCGATGAAAGGATTGCATATTTGATAAGCTTTTTAACTTGATCGGACGGACTTTTAAATAATTTTAAACTTGGAACTATTATAATTTTCGGAAAGTTTTCTTTTCTAAATACTAACAAAACAAAAATAATCGATATTAACTGTCCGATCCCCATCGCCATCAGCGCCAGGCCGCCATTTCTAGTCACATATCCAATAAATATACAGAAAATAAATTGGAATATAGCCGTGAACACGCCGACTAGACTTAGCTTTACTAGTCTGCCCTTACCATTCAAATAACCAGATATTACTGATGTCGGAATTGAGAAAATTAGTAGTAGTGCAATTGGTATTACGAAGTACGAGGGCACGTCAATTTTTTTAAAAGTGTAAGGCGAGGTAATAATAAATACGGTTACAACTACTATAAAAACACTAAGTATAATACGCTGGAGAGTTTCTAGGCTTACGGTTCGTTGCAGCCTATCTTGTTTGGTTATACCAACAGTTAGTGCGACTATTGAAGATAGAAAAGTTGACACTTGAGTCAATAAAGACAGTGAGATCGTAATATTCACAAACTGCCCAGCCGGTAAAAGCCTAGCAAGAATTGGATAGGTTAGGTAGTTTAATAGCGAAGCAACTAAGCTGATTAAAACGAAACTACTGATTACTGTTTTCTTCACCTAGATAGTTTAACCCTAAACGTCGCGATAAAAAATTATTATTGCAATATGACAACAAATTTATATCTGCAAAATGGTATACTTTGCCGGGTAGGGTAATTAAAAGAGGGCCAGAATGAAATCTAACTACGAAGATTATTATAAAAACCATTATAAGATTAATTTTACTAAAGAAGATGTTGATGAGTGGAATAAGTGGTTCGATGCACAATGGCGAATCATAAGTAGACGACTAACCCTTAAAAAGGACATGAAGGTTCTAGAAATTGGTCCTGGCTTTGGAGGCTTTTACCGACTCATTAAACACATTAAAGGTCTGAAGTACTTGGGTATTGACCTTGATCCGGCCATAGTCAAATTTACTAATGATTTATTTGAAACAAATGTATTTAAGTACGATTCTATTGAAAATCTAAACACAAAAGACAAATTCGATTTGATAGTCGCGTTTGAAGTTTTAGAACATATTGAAAGACCGAGCGATGTGATTGACAGAATATGCCTCTCATTAAAACCAGGTGGTATATTTTTTGGCACTACACCATACCCATTTAAAAAGAACATTGTTAGCGACGAAACACATATATCAGTTTTGCACCCCGACAACTGGAAAAGATTATTCAAGCGAGCAGGTTTTAAAACGGTCAATGTAGCTCCAATGTCTTTTGCGCCATTTTTATGGCGTATAAATAAAAAGCTTAATATTAGAATTCCAAGATACATAAAAGCTCGTGGCTTTGTATCGACATCTTTAATTTACGCCAAAAAGTAACATCGAGTCAGCTTAGGTCTAATAATTAACCCAAAATGGAAGTGGTAAATGAGTAAAAGCAATACTAACCAGACTCAAATAAAACTGTCAGCAATTATTCCGACCTACAATGGATCTAAGTGGCTGCCTGGTACGATTCAAAAGTTATACGCCGCAATCGAGAAATCAGGAATCACTGTTTTTGAAATAATTGTGGTAGATGATGGATCGACAGATGACACAGTCAGTGTTGTTGAAGGAGTTAAAGATACCACCAGGCTACCCATTAGAATCGTTAGTCAAGATAACGGTGGGAGATTTCTGGCTAGGCAAACAGGTACCGATCACGCAAAATACGAGAACTTACTCTTTGTTGATACGCGTGTTTATATTGGCGAGGAGTCCTTGGCTTATGTTCTAGGACAACGCGAAAAGGATGCGACACGTAACGTTTGGTGTAGTCATGTTCGAATCGATACTAAAGGTAACCCATATGCTAGATTCTGGGAAGTAATAGCGTACGTGTCGTGGCGAAAGTATTTTAAAAATCCGCGTGATTTATCGTATGGCATTAAAGATTTTGATGAATATCCAAAAGGAACTACTTGTTTTTTTATCACCAAGACCATTCTTAAAGAGGCAAACAAGTGGTTCTTAAAAAATACCATGGACCTTAAGACGTCTAACGATGATACCTTGTTGCTTCGTCATGTAGCAGAGACTAACTCAATAAGTGTTAGCCCTGATTTTTGGTGTACATACCATGCCCGCTCAACTATGAAGCAATATGTTAAACACGTTTATCATAGGGGTAAGGTTTTTGTGGATGGATTTTTAAGACGAGACGGCAATAAATACTTCTGGCCTCTAGTTGGTTTTTTGATACTTACGGCTGTATTGCCTATATTCATCATATTATCGCCTCGGTTTTTCCCAATTCTGATATTAATAGGTTTAATTATGTGGTTTGCGGAGATTGTTATGCTGTCGTTGATTGGTGTGCCATACAAAGACTCGTTAAGTTTTTTTGTTCTATCTCCAGTGTTTGCGATATTTTATGGACTAGGTATATGGAGGGCTTTTATTAAGACTTCCATTAGGCGCAAGTAAGTTACTAAAGAATCTAGGACAAAATTGCTATAATGCTTGCAATGAGGTCAAAAAAAGCAATAATGTCGTCAGATCATCGTAGTCGATTGCTAAAATACTTCGGCGATACAAGACTTAGATTTATCTTTGTTGTCATCTTTTACTTATTTTTTACTGTTATGTATATGGGGCCAAGTACTTGGAATTGCAAAGATACTTTAATTGGTTTTGGTGACAGTACGGGTGGCCCGATTTGGAGGAATAGTCTGAAGCCATCTCAGCCTTTCTTTGGGGGGCCCGAAAAAATGACCAATTTCCCATTTGGTGAAGATTTATATTCACCTGTAGGGATTGTGGCAGCTGGACAAACGTTAGAAATGCGTACAATCAGTAAAGTAGTGGGACCAGTTTGTGCCTATAATGCGATGAATATAATCGGCTTTTTGAGTACAGCGATTTTAATGTTCTGGTTCGTATATTATTTAACTAAGCGATACTGGATAGGTTTGGTCGCGGGCTATATAGTATCGTTTACGCCATACGCACAAACAAAAGTCGGAGGACACCCTAGCTATGGTTATACCGGCTTGCTGATTCTAGTGTTCTGGGCGGTTCATCATTTAATTAAACGCTCTAATATAAAGTCTGCTGCTTATTTAGCATTTATTTTGGCGTGCTGCTTTTATTTTGACCCTTATTTTATACTTCTTGCAGGAACAGTAATTGCGGCCATATTGCTTGCATGGATAATGCTTGAGGTTAGGTCTCGTAATTCAATTCGTGATTTAGTTCAAAAAAATACAAATCTATTCAAGATAGTTCTTGTTAGTATTGGTATGTTTGGTATTCTAGTCTCTCCGCTTGTATACACTAGGGTAAAAAGTGCAGCCTTAATAAACGCACAAACAGGAGCTGTCAGGGGAGATATAGAGGCAGCTGCGATGCTGTGTAGCAATTTACCCCTAGATTACCTTCTGCCGGATCCTTACAATAATAATCTAGTTAAGTATTTGGGGTCTAGATACACAAGAACTAATATTAAACTTAGACATTGGTGTGGCCCTGGCGAAAGCAGAGTTTCAATTAGCTTAACTGTGATGGCGGTGATTTCATTGGCTCTCGTGGCTATAGTGTGGGAAAGGTTAGTCGGACGAAAATCCAGAAAAATAAAAATCGCCTATGACAAACAATTATTTATCACTAGCGTTTTGTTTCTTGCAGTAATCAGCTTTTTGATTGGGATGCCGCCAAGAATACATGGTGTTCTTATGCCTTCAGGGCTTATTATAAAAGCAACCTCTACTTGGCGTATATTTGCCAGAGAATTCCTGTTAGTGAACTTTGCTACTGCTGTGGCATTTGTCTTATCGCTCTCATATATGTATGATTCTGTGAAAAAATATAACTACAAAAGAGTTCTAAATGTAGTGCTTGTTGTGTTGTTCTTGTGTATAGCGCTTGAGTATCAGGTGCACGACTCATTTAGGCCATTTAATTTCAGCTACACTAGAGATGTGCCAAAGATATACAGGAGAATAGCAGACAACCCAGAGATTAATGCTATAGCAGAATATCCGTTAGATAGATCGGGCGTAGAGTATGATTCGGTGGTTTATTATCTTACGATGCAAGTTGTCCACGGCAAGCCGATACTTAATAGTGATGTAGCGATTAGCAAAGAAGAAGGGCTCCATATAGGCATAAAAGATTTAACGGATCCACAAACTTTGCCGGTGCTGAGAGGCCTGGGCATAAAATACATCACTATACACGGACTAACATCTGAGCAGGTGCTAGCTAAAACTACTCAGCTTGAGATTATTAAAGAGGAGACACCAATTGTTTACGGGTTAACTATGGTAAGGGGGGCTCCTACTAACAATATTATTCTTGCCAAGATAAGGCCTGGTGTAGCTGTTGATGTGGCTGTGACACTGGGTAAAGGATTTTTAATAAATCTAGACCTTATGAAGACTCCAATAGACATGAAGTATGAGGTTGCTTCAGGTATGGAATTAAGTACTAGAGGGTTGTGGCCAAAAAATAGCATCAAGCAAGTTGCTGTTTGCTTTGATGTTGCTACAGCGATAGTAGGAGATAGTGGCCAGTTAGAAGTTAATATTAACGATAAAGTGCTAAAGACTTTTCCAATCGACAATCATCTTAAAAATATTGATTTTGTTTCTCCGCTAGGGGCTAAAATCACGCTACGCTATAAAGATGGTCACAATCTAGTTCTAGACAACATAGGTTGTCTAGTCGATTAATTTACGTAGATACTATAGTTTAGGCCTATATCCGTTAGCCAGTTTATGCCCTCAACCACAGGGTTAAAATATTCTAAGTAGTGATCTTTTGTTGTAGGCGCTGTTATCATGAATTCAAAAGTTGCATTTTGTCCAGGCGATACTATGTCTTCAGTCATATTGGCTGGACGCGAATAGCCCGGCCATCCTGCCGTATAGAAGGGGCTATTTCTGGCTGTTGGTCTTGATGTTCCTAGATGCATTGGATATAAGCCGTTTTTGTACCAAGTTGCAGAGCCAGTATTCTTAATGCTTATACCAATTAAAGCAGTGTCATTTGGCTTCATATTGTTAAGCCCGATTGGAGTCGTTTTTGTCCTATCGGAGAAAGCATATTGATAATTAAGTGCCCAAGAGTAGGTAGGGTTGGCTAGTGTCCCCGAAAAGTTTAGTCCTAAGTCGTTCATCCATGTCTTTCCTTCAGATAAAAGGTTAAAGTATTCTCTAAATTCTCCAGGGCTTGAATAGGGTGCTGTCATCCAGAACTCAAAAGTTCCGGATTCGCCGGGCGCCACACTGGCTTCTTTTAATAATGCTGCCCGGATGGGACTTTGCCATCCCGAGCCGTTCATGAATCGACTAACTCTATTTTGTTCGTGTGAGGTACCTAAAAATACAGGACTTTTTCCACTATTAACCCAAGTAACATTGCCAGTATTTTTTGCTGTTATGCCCACGTATACTTTCTGTCCTGGAGAAAGACTGCCTAGTCCAGTTGGTGTTGTTTTAGTCTGATTAGTAAAGGCGTACTGGCTAGTTAATTGCCAGCTGTAGTTATCTGGTATTACTCTCATAGTAAAATTGAGGCCTATATTATTCATCCATGTCTTTCCTTCAGCCAGCAGACTGTAGTATTCGGTGTAATCTCCGGGATTGTTTGGAATTGTTACCCAGAATTTGAATGTTCCAATACCGCCTGGTGGCACATTAGATTCGGTAAGTACTGCAGGTCTAGTTAGGCCTTGCCACGAAACATCACGCATGGGACTTAAGCGGTCGGCAGGACTAGTTGCTCCTACAAAAACAGGATTAGGTCCTGTTTTTGTCCAAGTAGCATCACCAGTATTAAGCGCAGTAAAGCCAAGGTATATTCTGTCTCCTGAGCGTAGAGTGGATAGATTTACGGGCGTAGGATCGATATCGCTCTTTTGGGCAGATTGTCCTGTAAGCTCCCAAGCGTAGTCTGCGCCAAGAGTTGAACCGAACCAGTCGTTATACATCCTCCAAAAATTACGATTGCCATAAGCACTGCACGAGTCGCCTAATCCATAAAGATTATTAAGTGCGGCTTGGTTTGGCTGATAAGGAGTATAAGTGTAGAGCGCAGCTGTTGCAGAGTTCTCGATGTTCACTACAGTGCTGCCGCATGCTGCATTTGGGTTATATTGAACCGTATTATTGCCAACTTTTTTGTATGGCCACCAAGGCTGGGACATATTGTCTAAGTAGTATCTAAACAGGGCCGCAGATTCTGATATTTGAATTGAGAATCCAGAATAATTGACATCACAATTCGCTGATCCTCCTGGCCCACTGTCTGGACAGTGCGCACCCATAGCATAGGTATATTGTTTTAGGAACGGCCAGTCATCTGTTATTAGCGGTCCTGATGATTCTTTCTGAATTGTGACCAATAGGACTTTTGGATTTATGCGGTAGGTTTGTGCGGCGTCGTATATAAGATTTGCGGCGCTTTTTGCTCCTGCGGGGATAGCAGCACCGCCATAGTTATTTGCAGGAACGTTGGGGCCAGGTGTAATTTTTGGTACTTCGTAATAATCTTTTAGGCAAGTAAATGGAGCCAGATTGTTGTGAGCTGCGCCATAATCCGCACGCGTTCCACCGCCGAATTCCGATGTTTTAACACCATTCGTATCGCACTGCCCTGGTGTGCCGTTGTTTCCTGTTCCTACTTTTGAATTAAGAAATGCTTGAATATCGCTTACTGACATCGTGCCACTTGTCATGAATAGAGAGTTTGCGATAATATTGCCTGGCTTCCAGCTTGGCCCTGTTACTGCATTTGCTATAGGAGCTAGCATGGTTTGAGAAGTGATATTTAGTATCAATAAAACTGTAATCAGCTTAATCTTCATTTTAGTTAACCTCTAAAATTATTGATTTTGATTCCGCGTTTGATCCTCCGCTTAAAGAAAGATTTATTTGCCAGGAGCCTACGCCAATTTCACTTACCGGAATACTAAATCCAGCACAAGTAGAGAAATCTGACTGATAAATTATCGTGGCAGATTTGGCAGTAGTTTTAATTCCATTGCTTATGCTAAGTTGGCATGTTCCAGACGAGACTCTCTTTAATTTTGTAATAATCGTAACAGTAGAATTATTTTCCTTTATTGCCGTTATATCGATAGAACTCTCGGTATTACTTACTGAAGGTGTGTTATTAGTGGTATTTGTTGGCGAATCGATGGCATTCTTCTTGTTGTTTGAGTCTATGTCTGAGGCTTGTTTTATCTGTTCGGTAGTAGGCCCACTTGGCTTAGGTGCTGATTTTTTATTTATATATGTGTAAGATACATATCCTGCAGTAACGATGGCAAATAGTAGGATAGCTGACATAGCCCATCTCGCTTTAGACAACCGTTTATTGTTCTTTTTATTACTGAAGGATTTTTTCATATTTTTTATGTTACGTTATCATCAAAAATATATCATAATATATGAATATCCACAATGAGGTAGTGGCTTAATAGACTGGTCTTACAGATTAGTTTGCTAAACTGTAATAGGTAATTGAAATCAGGCCTAAAATAAACTAATAGTCAGCAAGGATGAATATATGAGAATTGCGGTTGTAGGTACTGGTTACGTAGGGTTGGTTACTGGAACTTGTTTTGCCGAGACAGGCAATAATGTGGTCTGCGTTGATATAGATTCAGAAAAAATAAAAATGATGCGAGCGGGCAGGGTGCCTATTTACGAACCAGATCTAGAGAGTTTATTCAAAAGGAATGTTGACAACGGGAGACTAACATTTACAGACAGTTTAGCTGTTGGAGTTAAAGACGCAGAGGTGGTGTTTTTAGCTCTTCCTACTCCTCCTGGAGCTGATGGGTCTGCTGATCTTTCTTATGTATTAGGAGTTGCGGATAAACTCGGGCCTTTATTAAAAAATTACACGGTTATCGTAGATAAAAGCACGGTTCCAGTGGGAACTTCCGAGCAAGTCCGGCTGCATATATCTAAAAATACAAAAATAGACTTTGACGTAGCATCAAACCCAGAATTTTTACGCGAAGGCTTTGCTGTTAGCGATTTCATGAAGCCAGATAGGGTGGTTATCGGCACGAAATCTAGTAAGGCTCAAAAAGTATTATCTATGCTTTATGCGCCATTCGTTAGGCAAGGAAATCCAATACTTTATATGGAAGAGCGTTCAGCCGAAATGACTAAATATGCCGCTAACTCATTTTTGGCTACTAAAATTTCATTCATGAACGAGATCGCTAATTTATGTGAAAAATTAGGAGCCGATGTAGACGCTGTTCGGCTAGGTATCGGCTCTGATGAACGTATTGGTAAAAGGTTCTTGTTTCCTGGAATCGGATATGGCGGCAGCTGCTTCCCAAAAGACGTTCTAGCCTTGCATCACACAGCCAATGAATACGGCTACGACTTTAGAATTTTAGAAGCCGTAATGAATGTTAACGATAACCAAAAACAGCGACTAGTTAATAAGGTAATCAATTATTACAATGGAAATGTTGAGGGTAAGACCTTTGCTCTTTGGGGTTTGGCTTTTAAGCCTGACACAGACGATATACGTGAGGCTCCAGCAATTGAAATTATTAAAGCCTTAACCCAGGCTGGGGCAAAAATTGTAGCCTATGACCCAGAAGCTATGTTAGTTGTGAAAAAAAATTACAGCACTATCAAAAATCTCAGGTATGCCAAAGACGAATATTCAGCTTTAAAAGGTGCTGACGCATTATTGATTGCTACCGAATGGTCGCTATTCAGAGGTCCAGATTTTGCTAAAATTAAGAAACTGCTAAAAGCACCTGTGATATTTGATGGCCGCAATTTGTATAGTCTTGAAACTATGAAGGACGAAGGTTTTTATTATGAAAGTATAGGAAGGAAGGTTGTTGAATGAGCAAAAAGACTATTCTAATAGCTGGTGGTGGTGGTTTTCTGGGGTCGCATTTGGCTGCACATTTTGTTGAAAATGGCGACAATGTCGTAGTAGTTGATAATTTTTCAACTGGACGAAAAGCTAACCTGGTCAATCTGGTAGGCAGACCAAATTACACTATAATTGAGGCGGATATTACTAATTCCTTGCCAGTCGATATTACAAACATGAAGTTTGATATAATTGCTAACTTGGCTTCACCAGCTAGCCCGCCTCATTATCAGCGATTAGCAATTGAGACATTGATGGTTGGATCGCTTGGTACGCAGAATTTGTTGGATTTAGCACGAACAAATAATGCAAGGTTTTTTCAGGCTTCAACTAGCGAGGTGTATGGTGATCCAGAGGTGCATCCTCAACCCGAATCTTACAAGGGGAGCGTCAATAGTTATGGTCCGCGCAGTATGTACGATGAGTCGAAGCGATATGCTGAAGCATTGATATATGCGTATAGAGAGAAGTACGGTATTTCTACAGGGATTATTCGCATATTTAATACTTATGGACCAAATATGGACCCAATGGACGGCAGGGTTGTGTCTAATCTTATCGTTCAGGCTATTAAGAATAAGCCTATGACCTTGTATGGGGACGGTAATCAAACCCGTAGTTTTTGTTATGTTTCGGATCTAATTAATGGATTTGTAAGAATGATCGAATCGGACGAGGAAGGGCCAATCAATCTTGGGAATCCAAACGAGTTTACGATTAAGCAGCTTGCCGAAGAGATTGTGAGGCTTACAGGCACAACTTCTAAATTAGTTTTTGAGCCATTACCAGGCGATGATCCGATGCAGCGCCAACCAGTGATCGATAAGGCTCGAAAATTATTGGGTTGGGAGCCAAAAGTGCAGCTTAGTGAAGGTCTGGAAAAAACAATTGAATATTTTCGACAGACAGTTCAATAACCGGTAATTACAATATACCCGGCATGCTACGCACTAGCAGTTATTGATTAGACTATTTATTTAAATAATTTCCACATAATATATCTATATGAGAAAAATAGCGTTATCATAGTGTGAATATGTTGGCCCAAATTAAAAGGTTCTTAAAATCTAAAAATTTGACTATCTTGTTTGTGGTTGTTTCTTACTTATTCTTCACGGCCTACTATATGGGGCCAAGCTTATGGAACTGCAAAGATACCTTATATGGAATTGGTGATAATACTGGTGGTGTAATACGACAAAACGCTTTCTTCCCTAACGAATCTCCTTTAGGTGGCTTCGATAATATGACAAACTTTCCTGTTGGAGAGGACTCCTTTAGTCCCGCTAACTATAGCGGCGTTGCTCAGTTCTACATGATACGTGGCGCCTCTAAGATGCTCGGTCCTGTGTGTGGCTACAATGCAGTTAATGTTTTAGGATTTGTGCTAAGTGCCTTGGTGATGTATGGATTTATATACACGCTCAGTAAAAATAAGTGGATAGCATGGTTGTCTGGTTATGCGGTATCGTTTACGCCATATTATCAATATAAAGTGGGCGTTCACGATAGCTACGGTTACCAGGCATTCTTAATTGCTGCTGTATGGGCTTTGTTTAATTTGATAAAGAATCAGCGAAAGAGAGATGCAGCCTATTTGGGTTTAATCACCGCTTTCTGTTTTTATTGGGATCCCTACTTTTCATTACTGGCCGCATCGATTTTGTCGCCACTAATAGCTACTTGGTTGATAATTTTAATATTTAGACGACATAAAAAGTCCATATCGAGTCAACAAATCAAAAAACAAATAATATTAATCCTGCAAGCTGCTATATTAATCTTTGCGCTCATATCGCCACTAATATTTATAGCCATCAAAGATAATAAACAGATAACTAATACTGTTGCTGCGACACGAGGCAGTGGTGTATTCCTTGCGGCAACGCTGTGTAGTAATCGGCCTTACGAATATTTTGAACCAGTTGTATTTTCCGCGCAACTAGCGAAAGCCATTGAACATAAGTACAGAGTCTCATTACATAGCGGTCAAGACTGTGGCCCCGATGAAGACTACGTTGGCATAAGCCTAGTTTTAATATCTGTAACTATTGTTGGCCTAGTGGATATGACCCGAAGAAGATTCAAGAATCAAAGTATTAAGGCTGACTTGCGTTACGATAGCGCGCTAATCGTATTAGGAATGATTTCTGTAATTTTGTTTGGAGTTCTTCTGGCGTTGCCGCCTATTAAATTATTTGGAATTATGCCACTGCCATCGTACTTATTATTAAAAATTACTACTACGTGGAGAATACTCTCACGTCTTTATGTGGTAATTAATATAGCAAGTATTACTGTATTTGCAGCCGTAGTTAGCTTTTATTCAAGAACTGTAGACAATAAAAAATTTACTAAAGTTATTTTTGTACTTGCACTTCTAATTTTTTTTGAATATCAAGTAACTATTCCATTTACAGGAAGTAATAACACCTTTTCATATAAAAATAGCACACCACCTGCATATCTATGGTTAAGTCAACAAGACGACACATCAACGATTGCTGAATATCCGATGAGAAAGATGGGCGAATCAGCCGGCATGACCTACTACTTGTCGATGCAAGTAGTACACCGAAAAAAACTATTCAACGCAAACTCACCTTTATTAAAAGAGGAGGGACTGAAAGATTCGTTAAGAAACATTTCGGATCCTCAGACTGTCCAGGTATTGGGCGCACTCGGTGTTGATGCGGTCGTTATTCATGGTGTAAGCGAAGAAACTGTAAGATCAATAGACGGGCTTGAGGTAGTTTACTCATCGCCAACTGCAAGAATTTGGCTGACGGGTTTTGACAGATTGGCTGGTCTCGACAATATGGTAATTGCTAAAGTACGAAAAAATCATAAAACAGAAATGCTAGCCCTGGGTAAAGGTTTTAAACGTAACGAAAATATTATTAAATCAGCTGTCGATTGGGTCTACGATACTACTAATAACGGTGAGATGACGATAGAGCCACTCCCCGGCAGTAAAACTAAATCCAACACAGCTACATTACAATGTTTTGACATAGCTATGGCGAATCAAGCCGACAAAGGAGACCTGAGCATTATAGCCGATGGCATAAAAATAAATTTTGGTGAACTTAGTAGTGAGTTCAAGCCTATAAAAGTTATGGCAAAAAATAATATAATCATGTCGACCAATACCGGCAATAAGTTACGATTAAAAAAATTGGGCTGTCCGATTGATGCCAGCCTGTAGATTCTATATTTACTTTCGATAGAGCTCTTATTGTAGATATTATTAAGACTAGAAAAGTACAGCAATTAATTTATTTCTTGAGGGCTAATGTCACGCCAAATAACATATTTTGACCAGCTATAGTTCCAGACTAAAACGATCGCTGAACTAAATATTAAAGCCATGAAGCTTGTTAGGCGCATGTATCTGACGCCTCCATCCACCATAAAGGCGCTACCGACAATTGCAGGCCAGGAGGTGAGGTGAAATTGCATAAGTGAGCTCAAATACGTTTTGTTTGTGTTTGCGCCCTTATAGGTCCAGTAGTGATGTAGCGATGCATTACTAGTTAGCGCTATCTCCGCACCTATTAGCTGTGAAATAAACAAAGGTAAGCCCAGCATACGATGAAGAGCGTAAAGAATAGCAAAGTTCACAAAAAATCCACTTCCACCAACCATACAAAAGCGAATAAAATCCACTCTTAACATTCTAAATATCGCGCTTTTGGTCCATTTGATCATAGTAAAGTAATGGTAGCACAATATTAATCTTCTAATACCTTTAGTAAGGCAAAATATTACAACAGTAAAGTTATCTTATGCTGGACTTATAATAGCTAATATTTGCTATTATATATCCATGACTATAGTAATTATCGCAGGTGGGTCAGGCTCTAGGCTGTGGCCAATGTCTACGCCAGATTATCCAAAACACTTACTTCGACTAACTAACGCAAAGAGCCTATTACAGAACACCTACGAAAGAGCAAAGTTATTGACAGACGATGTTTATGTAATATCTGAGGGTTCGCATATTAACCATGTTTTTGAGCAGTTACCTGACCTAGACAAGGATCACGCCGTAATTGAGCCGGGTAGGCGAGGCACAGCATCTTGTGTGATTGCCGCATTGGCTAGAATTCGTAAACATCATGACTCTGACGAGCCGGTTATATTTATGCATGCCGATCATCACATCAGGGACACTAGCGGTTTTGTTGATACCGTTAAAAGAGCCGCAGCGATGTCGTCAGAAAATTCTAAAATTGTATTACTTGGATTAGAACCGACCTCTCCCGCCACAGGCTTTGGCTATATAGAACGTGGTGATAACGCGAACGGTGGCCGACCAATCTACAAGGTTGTTAGTTTTAAAGAAAAGCCAGACCGCAAAACTGCACAGAAATATTTATCTAGTGGGCGCTATCTATGGAATATGGGCTATTTTGTTGCACCGTTGTCGGTATTTGAGGAGGCAATTAATAAGCACTCAGCGACACTTAAGAAAAATTATAAAAAGCTTCGTGAAGCTAAGAGTGATGCCGAACATGACAAGCGATATATGTCATTTAAGAGTGAGCCAATCGACACAGCCTTAATTGAAAGAGTTCAAGATCTACTGGTGATGCCAGGCAGTTTCGATTGGATGGATGTGGGGTCTTATCCCGACGTTCATATGGTGAATGAACAGGACGAGCAAGGTAATGCCTCGCACGGTTATGTCGAGACAGAAAATGTCACCAATAGCTTAATTCGCAATGAAAGTGATTTGCCATTAGCCGTTATAGGTTTAGATAATGTAGCCGTAATTGTGACCAAGAGCGGCATCTTAGTGACAAACAAAAGCCACGCCCAAAAAGTCGGTGATGTTAGCAAGCGCTTTTTGGACAAGAAAAACTAATTATCTAAAAAACATCTACAACGATTTTAGACAACACATCTTCAAATATTTTAGCAATTGCATTTTCTGTTTGTTCAGCGGCTAGGTCAAGCTTTGTCTTGCTGGACTTACTGAGGTCGCCTTTTATCATCGTATAGTATTTCATCTTTGGTTCTGTTCCTGATGGCCTGACATGAACGACGCTTCGTTCGTTGTCGTCAAAAAAGAATGACAACATATCTCCCTTGTCCCAGTCGCGTGTTTCGATAATTTCTCCTGTTTGACCGTCCGATACTACACCCGTCAATCGGTCGATGACCTTAAATACCTTTTTGTCGCCAATACTTTTTGGTAAGTTTTTGCGAAGTTCAGTCATTGCTAGGTTCATGCGATCAAAAGATCCAAAGCCTTCAATTAAGCGATAGAAAAGCCTCTCTGAGTAATATCCAAAACGCTGGTAAATTGTCTCCAGCAGTTCTATAGGAGTCGTGTGATTGGCTTTACACCATGCACCCATCTCGGCAGCAATTATAGCCGGTGTTTCAGCTCCTTTGTCTCGATATCCATTACCAAATAAATATCCTACACTTTCTTCACAGCCAAACAAAAAGGTCCTGTCTTTTGCCATATACTCGGCGCGGTCACCAATAAATTTAAAGCCTACCAACAAATCTCCGACTACCTCAACGCCGTAGCTTTCAGCAACGTCTCTCAGTAATTCAGTAGTAACTGAAGTTTTGATGATGACGGATTTTTCTGGTAGCTTCTTGCTTTCTTTTAAGGCGTTTAAATAGTAGTATCCCATGAGTACGGCGCCTTGGTTGCCGTTTAAGTTGTGCCACTCTCCGTTTTTATCTGGAGCAGCAATACCAAGTCGATCGGCGTCTGGATCTGATACTAGAACTATGTCAGCATTCACTTTTTTTGCTAATGCTATAGGCTGTTTATATACGACAGCAAATTCAGGATTAGGGAAGTGACCTTCAACGTTAGGGAAGTTACCGTCTAGGCTTTCTTGGCTGTCTACCATATGGATATCATTGAAGCCGATTGATTTAAGAACTGGCAAGACTGACTGCGAGCCAACTCCGTGTAGTGGCGAGAATACGATTTTGACATCTCGATTATCTGAGACCGATACCTCGCGGGCAGATTTTGCAAAAGCTTCGTCAACCGACTCGTCGATATATTTAATTAATCCCTTACTGACGGCTTCGTCAAAACTTAGTTTGTGGATTTCTGTTATAGTCTTGAATTCGTCTTCAATCTGTTGGCCGGTTTCTGGTAGAACTTGAACTCCAGCTGAGTCGTATAGTTTATATCCATTAAATTCTGGAGGATTATGGCTAGCAGTAATAACTATTCCACCTATTAGGCCAAGGTGACGAACCGTAAATGAAAGTTCAGGTGTGGCGCGATAATAGGGGAAGATATATACAGGCACGTCGTTAGCAGCTAGTACGCGCGCCGTCTCTTTCATGAACGTTTCTGAATTTAGTCGGCTATCATATGCTATCGCAACGCCGTTTTTATAAGAATCTTTCTGGTATTTTTTTAGGTAGTTGGCGTAGGCCTGCGAGGCCCATCGAATTGTATAATTGTTGATTCGATTAGTTCCGATTGCCATCGTGCCTCTTATCCCACCAGTCCCAAATATTACGACACGGTAGAAGGCATCCATCAGTAAATCCCAATTTTCTTCGCTTATTTGTTTGGATAGCTCGGGCACAAATTCGCTAAATTCTTCGTCGCTTAGCCACTTAGTAATTTCTTGGAATGCAGTTTTGTTTAGTTTTTTATTATCCAAGGCTGATTGGAGTATTTTACTTAGGTCTGTATTCACGAAATCTCCTAATTGATTAATAAAAACTACTCTATTGATAATACTATCTATTGAACTCTTAAAAAAAGGTAATTACTACAACCCTCTAAATTTATTTGGCTAAAGATTGTTGCCAGTGCCAGGCGTCGCGCATCGAGTCGTCTAGGGTCCTGCTGGCTTGCCAACCTAATTTTGCCTTGGCTTTGTCAGCATTGGCCCAGATCTTGATGACGTCACCGGGGCGACGAGCAC